>BNJT01001657.1_pt1 | contig 123589 bp, 223 predicted proteins | sample 8540491 | NCBI WGS metagenome assembly BNJT01 (sample SAMD00202455, study PRJDB9452) | human saliva metagenome | host: Homo sapiens | reverse complement strand
CTGTTCTTAGGAATGACATGGAAACGTTGAAAACGAGACTTCTAAGAATTGTGGTTGTTCGACAAATCCTGTTGGTGAGAAATCACCGACAGGATTTTTTGATGCAAAAAGAGAAATCCGAGTTATGATTAAGTCGTCTAAAACAAAAAAATCAAAGGAGGATTTCTCTCATGGACTATTATATGCGAAAATTATTAAGATTAACAGAAGAAAATTTTATTACGGATGAAAATTGGTTAGAAATCGTAACAGAAAATAATGAAACAATTTATAAAATTAAAGGGACTTGGACAAAAACTTGTACTTCTTGTCTATATTGTTCTAGTGAAAATGTGATTAAACATTCTCCTATGGAACATAAAAATTAGAATTCCTCATCTATATGGAAATAAAAACCTCTTTTAGACTTAAAAAGTACAACGATTCATCTGTAAAGATTGTCATAAGACATGGGCGGCAGATTGCCCTCTTGTTCCTAAAAACAGTAATATTTCTTATGATTTAGAGTGCCAAATTATGTTTGTATTTAAAAGAAAACTTCTCTAGAAAAACAATCGCTAAAACTTCTTTCAATCTCTGATAAGACTGTTGAAAGAGTGATGAAGAAGTTTAAAAATAAAAACAATGCAACAATATAACTATTTACCTAAAGTGCTTTGTTTAGATGAATTTAGAGGCGTTAAAAACGCAACAAGGAAAAATGAATTTCATTTTGTTTAGATGGAGAAAATCGTCAATTAATTGATATTTTACCTGGTAGAACACTTCATGAATTAATTTCTTTTCTTTATGAAGTTCTCCCGAAACAACGTTTAAAAGTAAAAATATTTAGTGATGGATATGAATGCTTCTTATCAAAACCTTATTAAAACAGTATTTCCAAACGCTGTTATCGTGGTAGATCGATTCCATATCGTTCAACATATGAATCGTAATTTTAATCAACCCGAGTAGTCATTATGAAACAATTCTCAGCGAAATCAACGCAACAGAAGACATTGAAACGCTACTGGAAACTGCTGTTAAAAACCAAGCGATGAATTAGATGAAGAAAAATTAAGGTACAATTATCACTTCAAAACCTATCTTACTCAATCGCAATTGGTAGAACAATTATTGAGTTTTGACGAAGTGTTATCAGATGCATATGATTTCATCCAAGAACTTAGAAAAAGCCTACAAGAAGAAAGATTATAGAGGCATTTATGACATGTATAAAAGAGATACCGAGACAATTACATATGAATTTAAGAAAGAAGTTTGAAGTGTTTAAACGTTTTAAGGATGGGATTTATCAAGCCTTTACGACAGGATATTCCAATGGATCTATTGAAGGAAACGAATAATCTTATTAAAGTGATTAAACGTGTGGCATATGGATATCGAAATTTTGAGAATATGAAATTAAGAATTAAGATTATTATGGGGCTGTTTTTACCCCGGTCAATAGAAAGTCATTATGATTTAAGAAAGTATGTATAGAGTCGTTTTTAACTTGATAATGAGCCTCCATGGGCATGTTGAATTGGGGAAGCGAAAAAAATAATATCAAATTTCACAGCCCCCAAACCGCTAGCCGCGGATAACATGCCCCTACTCATTATAAAGTTAAAACTAGATTTCGTTCATAGTTATGTTTGTGGTAGATTATTAAATAGATTAAATCGTTAATTTTCTCCTACCTTATTCATTTTAAAAAAGTAAAGACTTAATTTGGTGTTAAATTTTATCCACCAACAGAATTTGTCGATGAGCCAGAATTGTAGTATTAGGAACTTTCCTGCGCTAGAAGTCGGTTGGCTTCTAGTGCTCATACTACAATGGGAAGTCTTTTTCTGTTCTTTTGAATGACATGGAGCGTAAGAAAAGAAGATTTCACTTTTCTATATTAAAAATATTTTTCACCTTTTTACTTTAAAATAATCACTAAATTCAATTTCAAAAATCAAAAACTATACTCTCTAATTTTTATGAGAAACGACAATAATAGTCTTATCAGAAAAGTTATTTATAAAAACTTTCCAAATTTTACTGAATGTAACTGGATCTATTGCACTAAAGGACTCATCAAAAATTAATATATCAAATTCTGCAGCCCTGATTAACAGTCTGTAAAATTCAATTAGTTGTCTTTCACCACCAGAAAGAGTATTAAAATTTACCTCTTCATAAAAACGATTACAAATCGTTTTAGGGAAATTATGGATATTCAATAATTCTATTATTTTTGATCTGAAATATTCTGATTTAATCGTATATTATTTATAATTGTATCGGAAAAATAATTGGGATTGTTTGGCATATACCAAATATTATTAAAATACTCTTCCTAAGCACCTTACAAAGTTAGATAGAAACGAACTTTTTCCAATTCCTACTGTACCTGTGAATAGATATATTTTTCCCTTTTTATTTATATATATTTTTATCCAGCTTAGAATTACTCATAAGAACCACTTATTATTTCAAAATAGTCTTTTTTTCTCTAAAAGTGATTGTTTATGCTTTTGTTTCCTATCTTTTTACATTTACTAGTTCTTCGAGTGTATCGACTTTGATATTAATACTACTAAATTTTACAGATAGTTGAATCAAAGAGAGTCATTGCTAGTATCATCCAGATGCTTATTTGATAAATAGAAACTATACTACCAATGCTTTCTCTACCAATAAGGTAAGATCCCAAACATAAAAATAATTATAACCATAGAACTGTTGATAAATTTAATAACTGAGAGTTATAAATTGCTCCAATAGATTTCTTTTCCTAGATAAAAGCAATTATCTCATCATTAACTTTATTTATTTCCTGTATAAATTTATAATTTAATTTTTCATTATAAAACGATTTTTATGCCTAAATCATCCAGGTTCTGGGGAAAAATGATTGTAAAATGAATCATTTTATCTATTCTCATATCTTCAACTACTAACAATTTTTGTAAAATATACTAAATAAAAATATACGCTAAGAAATATTATACCTATAACTAAAAAATTATTATATTCTCTATCAATATGTAAATCATTCCTAATCCAATAGTAGCAAGACACCACAATAAGCTACAATATCTCGATATAACTAATTTCATTTACACCTTTCGAAATATAGTATAAATATGCACTGTCATTTTGAGTAGTCAATGATCTATTTACAAGTCTATCTATAAGGCTTAAACTATTATTCAATATAAAACTTGAAATTTTCAGGTCTAAAGATATTAAATAATTGGTAAAAAGGAATAATAGCAACCATTCCCCTAAGAAAAAAATAATGAAAATACATCAAACTTAGGGATGCTATAATTTATTGCATATTTTATAAGTATTGCTGGAAATAATAATACTATTGATCTTAGTAAGACAATCAATGAAATGAATAATAGCTTAAATATATTACTTTTTCAATAAAAATCTTCGATATTTCTTTCATACTAAACCTCTATGATGTCTGTTATTATTCTTGATGGTATTATCCCTTTTTCTAAAATGAGGTCACCTCAAAAAAATGCATCTATCCGAAAAATACTCAATACAAAAATTCTTCAATGAGTCTTCTAATATTTTTCGTCAACATTAGCACCTAACTCATCAATTATTATAACTTGCGCCTCAAAATTTGTTTGACGAATAAGATTGATAATTGCTTTTCTGTCCCGTTGATAAATCGTTCTTCTTCACTTAAATTTGTATTTAATTCTGGAATAATAGCTAATAACTTAGAAAAATTTAGATAGATCGTCTCTCATTAAATTTTTCTTCAACTAGTACCTTTTATAAAATGTAAAGTCTTGCGGAACAAACATTTTATATTCTTTTTAAGTATAAATCATTAAAAATATAATTCTTTACAAAGCGTTGATTTTCCCAACCATTTTTACCCCTTATAAGAAAGTAGCCATTTAGATTATTGTTTAATATATTAATAATCTGATAAATTTTTGATGGTTTTTCTTGGTTGCCTTCTTCTTTTAGTCGTTTTATCAAATGATATACTTTTAGAATATGATATTAAAAATTTCTTGAATAGATGAAATAAAAGTCATGGTATATTTAAAAGGAGAACTAAAATAACTTAAGTAAGTTATGACTGATACTAATTCACCAATTGAAATTTCCCAGAGATAACTTTCTATACCTCCCCAAAATTATAATAAGTCCTGGTCCAATAGAATCCATGGTTCTAGGTAATAACTTAGTTTGATTAGTTGATAAATTAATTTTTAACAGTTAACTCATTGATTTTTTGCTAGAGAATAAACTTGTTTTTGGATATAATCTCCAGAATAAAGAAAATATAATTTCTCTTTATTGGTTAAATATTCTTGTGTGAAAACTTTTAGGATCTTTCTTGTTATCTCTCTGTTCAAATTTGTAACGTGTTTCTTTACGAGTTTGCTAAATGGTAAGAAAATATATTGAATACAATATAGATAAGGTTAAAAATAATATTGGAGAAATTAAGTAAATATTTATCGCTGCAATTACAAAAGCCAATGAGCGTGACTAATATTTCTACAAATGACTCAATTGTGAAATTTTTCAATATTTTGTAAATCATCATTAATAATTTGCGTAAATTCACCTTTTTTTAATGCCATTAATTTTTATAGTTCTTATAATTCCAAAAGAATATAAATAAGTTCTCAAAGCACCTACAGCGGATACAGTAAGTAATTTTATTCCAATCAAGCCTATTCTACTACAAATGAAAAGCCATTAAAATTAGCAATAAAAATACCACTAAATGTAGTATACACTGATACACCAGACTGAATTGAATCAATTCCGAGTCCAATTTTCTTAGGGAACCATCCCTTCTAAAAATAGAGCCAATTATTAAAAGAACAAAGGCTAGTATAAAACTCCCAATTTTTCTCACTACTAAACATTCTAATTTCTCCATGAAATAAATTTTTAAAAGATTCTAACATCTATTAAAACAACTTAGCCCAATTTCTGCTTTTGAACTCAATATTCTAGCAACGTAGATATTATAATTTTCAATATAGTAAAAATGCTAAATAGTTCTCAATCGGCATATAGCGATAGTGTTTACCATCATCCGTCAATTCTCCATAGCCTCTGCTAGAAACTAATGGACAAGCTTCTGGAAAAGTTTTCAATGTTTCAAGAGCTGTTAGAATAAGGTCGAGTTTTCCCATCTGCTGATTGTTGGCTGTAGAAATTTAATGACAATATAGTCATGTATCTCTCGTAAATCTTTTTGCTTGATCTGTAAGAAACACATGGTAACGTTTATGATTAATCAAGACCAAATTCCTTTCTCACATCTGACAAAAGAAGTTAGTTTCACCTTGTTGAATGTCCTGATGACCAAGCAAAATCTCCTTTTTTCAAAGTCTTCAAAGGCAACTTGATATTGAGTTTCCTGAGAATCACTGAAAGACAAATTCTTTAGGGTCAACTGCGCCAGTTGCAATTTTACGAAGTGCTGCATTGAATACATCAGATAAAGTTATCTTTTCATCTGCTAGTATTTCTTTTGTTTGTTGGTAGAATGCAGAATCTGCTCTGAAATTCACTGGTTGAGTACTTGCCATAATAACCACCTTTTTGTAAAGATATTTTGTAAATACATTGTAACATAATCTATTGTATAGAACAATCAAAAATAAAGGTTGCCTTGTTCGGTGTAGAGACTACTATATTAATAACGAGTAATTAGGCAAATGGAAAAATAAAAATCAGCTGAAGAGCTCATGAGAGGATTCAGCTGATTTTTATGGAGTAATTCCTACAGTACTCATACTACAATGGGAAGTCTTTTTCTTTATTTCGTTTCACTAATCAATTGTTCAATCGCCTTAATGACACCATTATTTTTCGTTTGTGTCTGTTACAATATCGCATAGATGTTTAACTTCGTCAGTGGCGTTTCCCATTGCGATTGCTAATCCAGCGTATTGAAGCATTTCGATATCATTTGCAGCATCTCCAATAGCGGCAATTTCGTTTCGGTTGATGTTGAGTTTTTGAACCAATTTTTCTAGTCCGTAAGCTTTGTTGACGCCTTTTTTTAGGACTTCAATTAAATATTTTTGGCTACGAACTACATAGAATTCCTCTCTCCATGCATCTGGAATCATGGTTTCAAATTCATTTAATTGTTCTTCGTCTCCAAGTAGTAAAAATTTTTATAAAAATCTGTTGTTAGAGATTCTTCCATTGTAATGCGTTTTGATTTCACCGTTGATAATTTTTACATCATATTCCATCCATTCTGTTGGTTCTTGGTCAAAGAGTAGTAATAATCAACTCCGCCTCCCATCACACTAATGTCGTGGTCTTTTCCAAGTTGAATCCATTTTTTTAATGGCAGCTGAATCTATAAATGCATCCATGATGCGGTTTCCTGTTTGGCTTTCATAAATATTAGCGCCATTTTGGCTAATAATATAATGATTTTCTTCAAGATAGCCTAAGTCTTTTTAAGTAAGGGCGTATTCCCGTTTCAGGTCTGCCTGTACATAGAACTAATAGTGTTTCTGTATCTTTGTTGTGAAATTCTTTTTGAAATATTGTTTCGTTTCTTCTAGTAATTGTTTTTGAATTTAACAGCGTTCCATCCATATCGATGGCAATTAGTTTAATCATATATATGTAAGCTTTTTCCTTTTCGATGAGAAGTAAGATAAAATTTGAAATGAAAAATATGATTCTTCCAATTATAATATAGAAAATTAAAAACGAAATGTACCAAAATTATCCCGTTTGTAATGGATTCATTTACCTTTTTATTGAAAACTATCTTTTAATTGGTTAATAAAATCTTCTTTAGAAATTGCTATTCCTAATTCATTATGAAAGTTGCGTAGAGTGCTAAAAACGATAGGGAGTTAAAGTTCTATAAGTGACAGCATCTCCATTTTCAATCCTTGAACAAATTTTAATATACTTATTTACATAATTCTTAACTCTTGAGAAAATACGATTTGAATTTTTAAGATAAAAATCATTTGGATTTTTAAAGTGATATATTTTTTGAATTATCAATATCTTTTTCCTCAATAATAGTCAATTTACTGAAATCTAAAAGCTTTCAGACACATTTTTCCATCATGACGTTTATAGCTTGTATAAAGGAAAATAAATGATTTGAATTTTTAAGATTATCTGAAATACCAGAACGAAGCGGAATTGCAATCAGTTTTTTTATTAATATCGAGAATCATAACACCATGCCCACGAGCATTATCTTGCTGAAATTCATCTAATTCTTGATAAGTTTCAAAATATTCTTGAGTTAGCAAATGAAAATATAGACTATTTTTAGTGATTTTTGACATAAACTAGACCTCTATTATACAAAAAGGGTCTTTCTTTTTAGAGTCGCGACCCTTACGACTACATCAACTTTAGAGTATTTTCTTTTTAGAGTCGGTATTACTCTCCGACTTCTTCTGTATAAATTATACCAAAAATATTTTTATGTCAATTAATCATGTTACATCAACCTTCCAAAAAGCCAATCAAAAATCACATCATTCGTATCAAATGCAGCGCCATTTTTGACAATGAAGATCGCTGTAGTCCTGATCTTTGTCGAAAAATTTTCATTTCTTTGTTTGGAACGTCTAATTGTTCAAAATATGGTGTTGCTAAGTCAGAAGGATAATAGTTATCATTTTTGCAACGCAGATAAGAACTGGATTTTTTTACAGGAAGTTCTGAAAAATCTCGACATCGAATGATGAGTTGGTTGAGTGAATCGCATCCGAACACCCATTTTGCATGTTCAATTTGCCAATTTAAAAAGGGACATGAGAAAGATATGCCTCAATCATTTTTCTAAAAAGTTGGGGAATTGACTTTTTAAGTATGGGATGAAGTATTTTTCGGGATATTTAGTTTTTAAAGGAATCCAACATATTTGGAAAATAATTATATAAAACAACTTTATCGAATAAATGCTCGTTTAATGCGGATGCTCTTGCAATTAATAATCCACCTAATGACAGTCCGATTCCGATTTTTGGTAAGACAATCTCTTCTTGGTAAGACTGAAGAATAGTTTCTACGACTAAATCCCATCTTTCAGTAAAAGCTTTTTGATACGTTCGTATAGCTCTAGATTGTCCGGGACCTTCAAATAAAAATGACATGATAACCTTTCTTCTAAAGATGCTTTTACATTCGTAAAAATAAAAGTTCTTCTAATAAGGCGTCGAGATCCACCACAAATCAATAATGTTCCTTTAGGTGTTTGATTTGTTTTAAAAATAATGTTCGTAAGGAATAATCTTCAAAGGGACTTCCTTCAGTTCATAAGCAATCGACAATAAATGAAGACCTTTATAAAAATAATCGACGGATAGTTGATAACAATCTAGTTTTCTGCTGTCTTTTGGAGACAAGAAAAATTCGGCTGCTTGAAAATATCGACTAGCTCTCAAATAAAGCTTTTTTCCTTTAGAAATAGAACTATTGAATGTTACTAATCTGTTGCCGAGTTTATACCATTCGATATACCAAGAATCATAATTTTTTCTTTAATTTTTCTGTAGTAGATTGAACTTCGGCAAAATCACTTCACCATAGGGGCAATACCACATTAATCGTCTAGTTTCAAATTCAGATTCAAAAGTTTTAAAAACATCGAAACACTCCTTTATAGCAATCATATCTAGTTATGGGTATAATAATAATCAGAATGAGCTTTAGAAAAGAAGTTACTTTGAGGTGCCTATGGAAAAAAAGAAAGATGTTTACGAGAGTTAGCTTTACCATTACTTGGGAAATGGAGCATATTTATGTGTATTAACATTATCTGAAGAGGAAATGTATTTTGCTCAATTAGAGCGTGAAATTGGAATAATTTCAAGAAAGATGTTATCGCAAACGTTAAATGATTTAATCGAGATTCATATTGTCTATAAAAAGGGGAATCTTCTACAGGACAAAAAGACGTATTATGGATTAACTCCTTTAGGGAAGAGTTTATTGCCACATGTTTATGGACTTTAAAAATTGGATGATAGAGAATGAAGAATTTTTACATAAAATAAAAAGCACAAAATCATGGCAAAGCGCCATCGGTTTTGTGCTTTTTAGTAGTTAAAATAATTATTCGTTTTCTAAACGTTCAAAAGGCATCGTGAATGACTTGTTTTAAGGCAGTAGCTGATAAGTCCATTTTTTCTTGTTCAGAGTCTGCTAATGGAATTTCAATAATTTGACGAATACCATCACGACCAATAACAGCTGGTGCTCCGATATACACATCGTCTTGTCCATATTGTCCTTCAAGATAAACAGATAATGGGAAGATAGCTCTTTTCGTTATTTAAAATCGCTTTTTGTAATTCTTGCTAAAGTAGCTCCGATACCATAGTAAGTAGCACCTTTTTCGCAATGATTTCATAAGCAGCATCTCTTACTTGGAAGAATACTTCGACTAATTTTTCTTCATCAGTATTTGGATTTTGGCGAACCCATTCATAAATTTGTAATCCACCGACATTAGCATGTGACCATACTGGGAATTCAGTATCTCCGTGTTCTCCTAAAATATATCCGTGGACATTACGAGCATCAACGTCGATTAGTTCAGCAATTGCTTGACGGAAACGAGCGCTACTCTAAGGCTGTTCCTGAACCGATTACACGATTTTTGGTAATCCAGAGAAATTTCAAGTAGCGTACGTTAAAATATCTACCGGATTTGCTGCAACTAGGAAAGATTCCATCAAATCCACTAGCCATAATTGGATCAATAATTCCTTTTTAAGATTTTTAAGTTTTTGTGTACTAGGTCTATGCGAGTTTCTCCTGGCTTTTTGTGGAGCACCTAGCTGTGATACAAATAACGTCTGCATCATGGCAGTCTTCATAACTTGCTGCATAGATTTTTTAGGAGAGTTGAAATGCTAGAGCGTGTGATAAGTCTAACGCATCACCTTCAGTTTTTCTCTTGCAAGATCAATGATTCCTAGTTCTTCTGCAATTCCTTGAAGGACAAGTGCATATGCATAACTAGAACCTACAGCACCGTCACCCACCAAAATCACCTTGTTACTAGATTTAATTGTTTTCCATTGTATTACCTCCTTATTCCTCCTTGGAATAACTATCCATAGTATAGCACGATTTAATTTGTGATACTTCATCCGAAAGTTTTGAAAAATTAGATTTTTCAAAAGAGTATGTTTACGATTTCTATGTTTTTCATTTGCGAACAAATAATGATTTATATATTTTTCATAGAAAGGAAATGGTAAAAAATATATGAAAGTTCTCTCACACAATGGTTTGTTCGTTAAATTTTTCGATTTTTCGAATATTTGTGATATACTAAATAGGACTCAAGATAGAAATGGTGTGACATTATGAAATTAATTATTGGATTAGGGAAATCCAGGAGCGAAAATATAAAGGAACTCGTCATAATATTGGATTTATTACGGTTGATGAGATTTGCTTATCAAGAAAAATTTAGAATTTAATCAAGCGTTATTTGATGCAACTTTTACTCAAATACATATCGATGGAGAAAAAGTCATTTTTAATGAAGCCGTTGACGTATATGAATTTATCCAGTCAAGCGGTTCGTCCATTAATGAATTATTTTAAAATTGGAATTGAAGATATTGTGGTTCTGTATGATGATATGGATCTTCCAGTTGGAAAAATTCGTTTACGTCAAAAAAGGTAGTGCCGGAGGACATAACGGGATTAAGAGTATCATTAGCTGTTTAGGAAGTGACCAATTTAATCGTATTAAAAATTGGCGTAGGACGACCTGCTCCAGGTAGAAGTGTGGTCAATCATGTATTAGCTAATTTTGAAAAGGAAGAACAAGAAGATATTTTAGCTTCTGTGGCTAAAAAGTGTAGAAGCGTTAAGAGATTGGATAAAAGGTGATAACTTTATTCAAACCATGAATCGTTATAATTAAATAAATTAAAAAGGCTGGGCAAAGTTTCCAACCTTTTTAGTGCGTATATAAAGAGAAAAGGAATAGATATGTTACCGTTAGGAATTAGTAAAAACAGATCCATAGTTTTAAAGAATGGATAGAAAAACCTTCCCTAAGATGCAAAAGTCAGTTAGTGTTAGGGTTAACTGGAGCGGCGAAAACATTTAGCTGTAGCAAATGCATATGAAAATTGGAAGGGGCCAGTAGTTATTGTAACGCCAACAATGTTACAAAGCGACTCAATTATATGAAGAATTAGTACAGTGGTATGAAGATGAAGTATATTTATTTACAGTAGAGGAATCGTTTAGCGGCAGAATATTCGATTCATTCTCCTGAAGTGATTAGTAATCGCATTCGAACTTTGCAGTTTTTAACAACTGGAGAAAAAAGGAATCGTAGTCGTTCCATTATCAGGAATTCAAAAGCCATTAGTACCTTTAGAAGTTTGGAAGAAAAGTACCATTGAATTAGTCGTTGGAGAAACAAGGGTAGAAGTAGAAGAATTTAGTAACTCAATTAGGACGGATGGGTTATCGTAGAGAAGCGATGGTAGCTAGCACCTGGAGATTTTTCTGTTCGTGGAGGAATTGTCGATATTTATCCGTTGGATCAAGAAACATCCGATCCGTTTAGATTTTTTTGATGATGAATTAGATTCATTACGGTATTTCGATGCAGAAACGCAACGCTCACTTGAAATGGTGGAAAATATCATTCTTTTTACCGGCAACAGATATTCCATTTGAATATGAGGTGGTATTTTGAGGCAAAATCGAAAGATTCAAAAAAGCTTATGAAAAAGATATGAAGAGTAGTGAATCAGATGAACGTACTCAATTATTAACGAATCAAATGAATCACCTGTTTGGCACAATTAGAAGAAGGAGAGATTCCTCCTAAAAATTTCTTATTGGCTCGAACTATTTTATAAAGAGAAAACGACTATTTTTAGATTATGTGTCTAAAAAGGGATATTTAATAGTAGATGATTATGCTCGTATTCAAGAAAAAACAACGTTCACTTCATGAAGAAGCAGGATTATGGAAAAATTCATCAATTAGAATTAGGAATGATTGCTAGTTCGATTGATATGATTTTTGAAGGAAAGAAAGTGTTAAAAGATTCTACGCTACCAAGAACCTATTTTCTCATTATTCCAAAAAGGATTGGGACGATTAACGTTTGAAGCCATTCATAATATTCAAGAACGTTCAATGACACAATTCTTCTCACAAATGCCAATGGTAAAAGTTGAAGCAGATCGTTGGGCGAAACAAAAAGCTACGGTTATCGTAGTGGTGGATCAGTTAACGAGAGCTTCAAAAGTAGAACAAACTTTCCATGATTTTTGATATTCCAGCGATTATTACAAAAGAAGTACAGAAGGAATTCTTCAAATTATGGTAGGATCCTTTTAGCCATGGATTTGAATTACCACAAGATAAGTTTGTAGTCGTTACAGAAAAGGAACTATTTAATAAATTAACGAAACGTGCCCCAAGAACTCAAAAATTTCTAATGCGGAAAGATTGAAGAGTTATACAGAATTAGCAGTTGGAGACTATGTTGTCCATGTCAATCATGGGGTGGGTGTGTATCAAGGGATGGAAACATTAGAAATTAATGGTGTCCATCAAGATTACATGTCGATTCATTATCAAGATGGAGGGCATTTATTTGTACCTGTTCATCAAATTAAATTAGTTCAAAAATATGTTTCTTCAGATGCAAAAGTTCCTAAATTAAATAAATTAGGAAGTAGCGAATGGGCTAAAACAAAACGTAAAGTTGAAACTAAAATTGAAGATATTGCCGATGAATTAATTGAATTATATGCAAAACGTGATGCGGAAAAAGGATATGCCTTCAGTAAAGGATACCGTGGAGCAAAAAGAATTTGAAGATGCTTTCCCTTATTCAGAAACTCAAGACCAATTAAGAAGTATTGAGGAAATCAAAAGCAGATATGCAAAAAGATAAACCAATGGATCGCTTTACTTGTTGGAGACGTTGGTTATGGGAAAACAGAAGTAGCGATGCGTGCAGTTTTCAAAGCTTTAATGGACTGGCAAAACAAGCGGCAGTATTAGTACCAACAACGATTTTTAGCAGAACAACATTATGAAAAATTTTTGTTCAAAGATTTGCAGATTATCCGTTCAAAAATAGGATTGTTAAGTCGATTTAGATCGAAGAAAGAACAACAAGAAACCATTGATGGGTTGAAAAAGGACAAGTGGATGTCGTGATTGGAACGCATCGTGTTTTTATCAAAAGATGTGGATTTCTTAGATTTAGGTTTATTAGTAGTCGATGAAGAACAACGATTTGGCGTGAAAAACATAAAGAACGCTTGAAACAATTAGAAATCCCAAGTCGATGTTTTAACACTAACAGCAACACCAATTCCTAGAACCTACATATGTCGATGTTAGGAGTACGTGATTTATCCGTTGATTGAAACACCACCTTCAAAACCGTTATCCTGTCCAAACTTTTGTGATGGAGCAACAAGCGATTACAATTAAAGATGGAATTGAACGAGAATTAGCTCGTGGAGGACAAGTCTTCTATTTATACAATCGTGTGGAAACCATTGAGGAAGAAAGCAGATGAATTACGTCAATTAGTTCCTGAAGCAAGAGTCGGAGCTCATTCATGGACAAATGAGTGAAACGACGTTAGAAAATATTTTATATCAATTTATTGAAGGCGAATATGATGTTTTAGTAACAACGACGATTATTGAAACAGGGTAGATATTCCAAATGTAAATACCTCTTTATTGAAAATGCGGATCATATGGGGCTTGTCTCAGTTATATCAATTACGAGGAAGAGTGGGATCGAACGAACCGTATTGCGTATGCTTATTTAATGTATCAACCAGATAAAACTTTAACAGAAGTTGGAGAAAAAACGTCTGCAAGCGATGCGTGACTTTACAGAATTAGGGTTCTGGATTCAAAATTGCGATGCGAGATTTATCGATTCGTGGTGCAGGGAATTTATTAGGGAAAACAACAGCATGGATTTCATAGATTCTGTTGGATTTGATTTATATTCTCAAATGTTGAGTGAGGCAGTATTGAAAAACAAGGGAAAGCAGTCCCAACAATGGAAGATTCTGTTGAAATTGATTTACAAGTAGATGCTTATATTCCAGCTACTTATATTCAAGATGAACGTCAAAAATTGAAATGTATAAACGAATTCGTTCTATTGATAGTATGGAAACGTATCATGAATTATTAGATGATTTTTATTGACCGCTTTGGAGAATTCCCTGATGAAGTGAGCTATTTATTAGAAGTTGGGAATGCTAAAATATTTTTGCAGAGCAATTATCGATTACTTCGATTAAGAAAAAACAACATTCAATCATTGTATCTGATTGCTCAACCGGTCGCTCAACGATTAGAAGGAGTTGCCATTTTTGGAAGCCCTTGGGCCAGTGAAAATTACCTGCTCAAGTCACTAAAAAGGTACAACTTTACAAGTATTGCTCAACGTAACAAATCAGCCAACGGATTTTATGGTCTAGAACAAATCAAAATTTTCTTAGAAAAATGTTGTGAAGTTGTAGAAGCGCAAAAGAGGAAAATGAATAAGAACAGAGAGGGGATTCAATGGTTAAATCGAATAGACAGATGATGCAAGGAGCATTGAGTATTGTCACTAGCAGCCTTTCATTGCAAAAATATTAAGTGCCGTTTATCGAGTTCCTTTTCCAAAAAATATGGTTGGAAATACTGGTTTTTACGTTTATCAGCAAGTATATCCCTATTTATGGAATTGGAAATGACCTTTGCTCTCTCTGGTTTTCCAGTATTTGTTTCAGCATTAATTGCTCAGTATCGTTCGGATTATGAATTATCTCCTCTTTTAAAACGATTATTTTGGATTTTAAGTGGATTAGGAATAGGAGTATTTTTAATTTATATACACAGTCAGAACTCATTGCTTCATGGATGGGAGATACTTTATTGTCATCAGTTATTCAAAAGTGTTTCGTGGATGTTTTTAATGATGCCATTTTTGGTTATTGCAGAGGGATATTTCCAAGGGACGAATCGAATGGTTCCAACAGCTGTTTCTCAAGTAATGGAACAAGTTGTTCGAGTGAGTGTTATTTTATTAGCTGCAAGTTTTTATGGCAGTCTTACGAATGATTTATATGCAGTTGGGAACTTGGGCAATGTCGAGTGCAGTTGTGGCTGCAGTGATGGCAACTTTTGTATTATTGTATTATAAAAAATCAGACTCCTTTGAAAAGTTTGGAATGGCAGTCGAGTGATTGAACCTCATAAGATTCAATGGGGAGTATTGCTAAAGAGATTAGTCATTGAAGGTGGAACTCTATGTTTATTAAGTTCGATTTTTGAGTATTGTTTTCAATTGATTGATTCATTTACCTTATTTAAAGGGTTAGTAGAACAGGGAATGAGTCAAGAAGTTGCCAAAGATTTAAAAAGGAATTTTTGATAGAGGACAACCACTAGTGCAATTAGGAATGGTTGTTGGAGTTGGGATTTTCTTCAAGCTACTTTACCATTACTCAGTCGTAGATTATACAAAAGCAACATTTAGAAGAATTTGAACAATTGAAACAATCTCTCTTAAAAATGACAATGGTATTTTCAGTTGTAGCAACAGTAGGGATTATTAGTTATTTTACCAAGAGTCAATCATATGCTTTTTTGGAGATATTCAAGGGAACGATGTGCTGAGTATTTATATTATCAGTATCGTATTAGCTTCTATGATGATGGCTTACCATGGATATTACAAAAGTACTGGAAAATATTCCATTACGCTTATAGCTTTATTGGTCGGATTGATTACTAAAAAGGAATCGGCAATCTTTGGTTCATTCCCCAGTTTCAAACATTAGGGGCTAGTATTGCAACGATTTTAGGGCTTATTCTGTGATGCTAGGATGATTTGGATTCTGAGTGGAGAGGGTAAGTCTTCTTCGAATCATCAAAAGTCAACGATGATAAAAATTAGGAATTGTATCGATTGGAATGGCAATCGTTGTAGGAGGATTGAATATCCTCTTTGAACGCTATTTTCCCAGCCGGAGATTCTCGAACAAAAGATACACTGCTTGCTCTATTGTTAGTGAGTGTTGGAATCATCGTATTTATAATAGGGAGCGATTCGGATAAAAGTTATTTACCATTCGCGAATGGTTAATGATTCCAAAAAGGGAAATCACTATTAAGATTTACAAGAAAAATGGAAGAAAAGAGGGGAAAAGGATGAGATTAGATAAATATTTAAAAAGTATCTCGATTAATTAAAAGAAGAAGTGTTGCAAAAGAAGTAGCCGATAAAGGAAGAATTACGGTACAAGATAAAGTGGCAAAAATCTTCAACGGATGTAAAAGTAGGAGATATTATTACTATTCAATTTGGAAAATAAGACTGTAACAGTTCGAGTGGATGCTATTTTAGACTCAACAAGAAAAGAAGATGCCAAAGAAATGTTTACAATTTTTAGAAGAGAAAAACAAGTAGTGAAAAACAGAAGAGTTTTAAAAACGGAGAGAGAGAGAGTTGATTCGTCAACCTCTCTTATTTTTTAGAAAAACTTTAAACAATATATAGGATGAGGAAATATTGAGAAAGAAAAATGTTTTTCATTATATACTATATGTGAAGAAAATAACGATTTCATATCAGAGAAAGGATGAGAAAAGATGAATAAAATTAGTAAAGTCTATATGAGTGTTGCAATGATTACGTCTGTTCTACTTTGTTTATTTGGCTTGTACTTTAGTACAAAAAAGGAATTATTGAAGTAATCGTATGAATCGTGGAGAGCGATTGGGAGTTAGTTGTTTAACTTTTCTGTTGACATTGTTTAGTATGATGAAACTACCTTTCAAAAATTAAAAAGGAATTATAGCGCTAGAAATAATATTAATAACAGCTGTATTTGGTCCAATGATTATAAAGGGCACTATTCTAAATTTTTCATTTCATTACTCTTTTGGTGTGATTGTCGACTTAACGATTGTGTTCAGTTCTATTAATGATGCTATTATGGTTGAGTACTAGAAGAATCCATCAGGATAAAGAATTGAAAGATAGATTCCATCTTTATTAATCTCCAAATCATTATGATGATCCATACTTTTATGATCATTTCTCATTTGGAATAGAGGTGATGGATCATGCGAGTACACTTCAAATTGGACAGGTAGTTAGAAGTGTGTTTCTTGGAACGATGAAATCTTCAAATGTTATGGATGGCTTTTTGGAATTTATGATTGTATTTAGGAAGCATACTGAAGATGTTTTTATGATATCTTTGTAGTGAAGAATATGAAAGAATTCAATCATGAGTGTCTCTAAATAATGATTATTCTATTTACTCCAATTCATGATGCCTAAAATTGAAAGATAAGATTTCTTGACAATTATGGAAGAAAAAGCATAGAATAATGGGCACGTTATCATTTTGATAACAGTGCACAAAATTCAATGATCATGAGAAGGAGCAAGTATGGTAGAAACAATTTTAAGTAGAAATTTTGATGCAATATTAGAAGTTAGACATTTAATAGCCATTATTTTAGCTTGCTTATGTGGATGGGCTATTGGACATGAACGAAAAATCTAGGAAATAAACAAGCAGGGGAATTAAAACTCACGTCATTGTGGCGTTAACTTCAGCGTTAATGATGTTAATTTCTAAAGAAGCTTTTTAGATACTTCCAAATTTGATACAGCTCGTGTGGCGGCTCAAGTGGTTAGTGGTATCAGTTTTATCGGTGGTGGTATTATCTTTATGAGAGATAAGAAAATCAGCGGAATTACAACAGCTTCAGGAATTTGGGCAACAGCTGGGATTGGTTTAGCGATTGGTGGCGGCATGTGGATTTTCGGAGTGGTTTGTGCAGCAGTTGTTGTTATTATTCAATTGTTGACGCATGAATCTCCGTTGAAAGCACAAAACCGTCAAGTAAGTATTCATTGTCTAGTTGCAGGATGTCAACGATTATGCAGAAAATTTATGATTTTTGTCATTTAGAAGATTATCAATCCATCCAAGTTGAAGCAAAGGAATTGGAAGATGGTCAATATGAATTGATTTTACGAGTAGAGCATGATGAAGAAATTGTAATTGAAAAATTCAAGAGTATATGGAAGAACAACATTCTGATTTAGAAGTGAAAAAGATTAAGTTTAAGACAGAAGAATATTACGAATAAGACTTATCTGAAACTAGTAAATAGGAAAGTCGTACTTAGCCAGCAGAGTAGCTTATACACTATAAAATTTTCCTAAAAGCATAGACTAGTTATCATATTCTTGTTATACTCGTCATATAATCATTAAAGGAGTCAGTGCAGTGAATAAACAGCAACAAGAAAACAGCAAACATTATTGCGTTTTGAATCAAAAAGAAAAATTGCATAAAAAAATGTTCATTTACCGAAAGTGGCTGTTTGGAAACGAGTAGCTGTATGGCATTCATTACTCATGGCTGTAGTAATAGCTGTTATTGGAACACTGATTTTACAAATTGTTGGACAAATGAATCAAGCTAGCAAGATTGAAGCGCAAATCGTAGAAGCGAAAAAGAAGAAGCAAAAGTAAAAAGAAAAAAACAAAAAGCTCTAGTTCAACAAGTTGAGTTATTACAACAAGATGATTATGTTTGCAAAAACTTGCACGAAGTGAATATTACTTAAGTAAATCAGAGAAATTATTTTCAATACACCTGATGATGCTGCACAAAAATAAAAATTCAACAAGCAAAAAGACAATCAATCTCGTCATTAATTTTTGCAAAAGTGCTATGAATATTAGAAATAATCTTTTATACTCGTCGAGCGTGTGTATAAAAGGAAAATTTGAAGGAGGAACGCTTTTTATATAGTCAATTGAGGTAGGGGAAATATTTTACCTGGTAAAGTAACTGGTATTACAAATTTTTGGAGCTTTTTGTGGATTTAGGAAACCGTAAAACAGGTTTTTAGTTCACATTAGTGAAGTATCTAACTCTTATATTAAAGATATTAAAGATGTCTTAACAGTTGGAGATGAAGTACGAGTAAAAAGTAATGGAAATTTCTGGAGACGGAAAAAGTAAGTTTATCGATTCGTCGTGCAAGTGCTGATTTTTCTGAAGAAACTGTTGAAGAAAAGCCAAAATTCCAAAAATCAGCTCCACGTAATCAAGAAGGTCACGGGTCTAAAAACCTTATTCAGTTAAATCAGCTCCATCGTTTGAGAAAAATCTCCATCACAAGCAAAAGTGAATGATTTTTGATGCAATGATGAGTTCCTTCTTAAAAGATTCTGAAGATCGTTTAACTTCATTAAAACGTAATACAGAAAGGTAAACGTGGCGGACGTGGCGGACGTCGTTCATAATAAAGTATTCAAATGAGGCTGGAAATTTCCAGTCTCATTTTTAGTCATTGTTAGATCGTAATAAGAATGGAGGTGTTTGAATGAAGAAGTAGAAAATTTTTAATAAAATTTGTCTCTAATTGGCAACAGGAATCTTTTTATTAGCTGTTTCAGGCGGGAGTGGATTCAATGGTGTTATTAGAGAGAGTAAGCTTCAAAAAGTTTCCAACATTACAGTTTTCAGTGGTTCATATTCATCATCATCTTCGAAAAGAATCCGATGAAGAAGAAGAGATGGTTAGAAATTTTTGTAATGAAAGAAATATTTCATAGAAGTTTCATCATTGGGAACAAGGGTTTGAGACAGAGAGTAGGAATTGAAGAAAAAGCAAGAAAGTTTCGATATCAAAAACTGGAAGAATCTATGACATAAAGCTCGATATGTTGTAGTGGCTCATCATGCAGACGATCAAGCGGAAACGGTTTTTAATGAAAATTAACTAGAGGTAGTACACTTGAAGGATTGCTGGAATGAAGTCCATTCGTCCCTTTAGTGAAGGCTATCTCATTCGTCCTTTTTAACGGTTGATAAAGAAGATTTATACGAATATGCTTCGATTCATCAAATACCTTTATAGAGAAGATAGTTCGAACCAAAGTTTAGAATATACGAGAAATCGATTTAGAAAGGAAATTATTCCACTTTTTAAACAGGAAAATTCTAAAGTTTAATCAGAAAATCCACGAATTTACGAAAACGTTACAAGAGCAACAAGAAGTAATTTTTACTCTAGCAAACCAATGGATGGAACGAGGAACTATTAGAATTACCATAATGGGTGGTCTTGGGATAAACAGGAAAAGGTACATCAAGCAACCACTAGGACTTCAAAAAGTTATTTTTAGTAGAAATATCTAAAAACTTGGAGGTTTATTGAGTACGATGTTAGATATTCAAGAGCAATTATCTGACACTCTCAAATGAGTTTGAATTTGCCAAACGGCTGGAGTTTCCAAAAAGATATATCAACAATTATTGATTATAAAAGAAGAAAGTAAAGAAATTCTTATCAAGAAATAAGGATAGAGAGATTTCAATTAGCAGATATTGTATTATCAGAAGATGAACGGATATCATTTACAGCTGAACAAGGATGGGAAATGTTTCTCTCAATGGAAGATTTTCCCATTAACTATACGTAGAAGAAAGCAAAGAGGATCGATTTTCTTTTTAACAGAAAATCAGCATCAAAGTATTAGAAGATGGTGTATTAATCAGAAAAATCCCTAAAGAAGAAAGAGAAAAATTGTGGATTGTAGAAAATTCTTTTAAAAGAAATCATCGCAATATTAGGATTTCGTAAACACAATCATTGTCCAAAAGGAAAGAAACTGATAGAATAAGAATAGTCTATAGAAAAAAGAAGAGGTGCTATCATGTTAGATAATTATATTGCAGAAGTAGTTGTTAGTAAGAAAGAATTAGAAGAAACAATTGAAAAATTAGGAAAAACATTAACTGCAGAGTATCAAGATAAAAATCCATTAGTGATTTGTATTTTTAAAGGGAGCTATTTTCTTTATGGCAGACCTTGTTCGTGCGATGGACTGCGATTTAGAAGTGGATTTTATGGATGTATCTAGTTATGGTGATGCTTTTTGAATCAAGTGGTGAAGTTCGTATTTTGAAAGACTTGGATCAAAGTGAAAAGGTCGCCATGTATTAATTGTGGAAGATATTATTGATACAGGCCAGTACTTTAGCTCATATTGTTGAATTATTAAAACATCGTCAAGCAGCAAGCGTTAAAATCGTAACATTATTAGATAAACAAGAACGTCGTGTTATCGCAATTGATGCAGATTATGTTGGAGTAGAAGTTCCAAATAAAATTTGTAGTTGGCTATGGGTTAGATTACAAACAAGGATTAAGAAACTTACCATATATTGGAGTATATAAAAACCAGAAGTGTATGAATCATAAGATTTGGTTAAGTTAATTATCAAAAATGGTCAAAGACACTTTAAGTGTGATACACTATTTTATACAACCATTTATGAATTACAGGAGGCAAAATGAATACAAATAATAATCGTCAAATATTTCGTAGTGGACTAATGTATATTATGATTTTTGTGGCAATTGTTGGGTTAGTTTCTTGGTTTAATCAAGGTTCTAATGGACAAACGACAGAAGTTAGTTATACACAATTCGTTCAAGAATTGAAAAAGGTGACATTAAAGAAATTAAAATGCAATATGCAAACTCCGTATATACTATATACTGGAGAATACAAAGAAGCAAAAGAAAATACAAATACATCCTCTAAAGGATTAGCGATATTTGATAAGAGAACTTCTAAAACATCAAATTTCAAAACAACAGTTTTGCAAAATGATGGAACTGTAACAGAGATTAATAATGCTGCACAACAAGCAGGAACTCAAATTACTACTCTTCCTGAAAGCCAATCAGAATTTGGTTATCACTGTTCTTACAATTAGTTGTGCCATTAGGAATTTTTGGATTCTTTAATGTTTAACGTATTTCAAGTCAAATGGGACAAGGTGGTCCCACGTGGCGTGATGAATTTTGGTCGATCAAAAAAGCGACAGATCAAAAATAAACAAAAAGTAAAAAGTTCGTTTCTCTGATGTAGCAGGTGCGGAAGAAGAAAAACAAGAATTAGTAGAAGTAGTAGAATTCTTAAAAAGATCCTCGTAAATTTACATGCTCTAGGAGCCTCGTATTCAGCAGGTGTCTTATTAGAAGGTCCTCCAGGACAGGTAAAACTTTATTAGCGAAAGCTGTTGCTGAGTGAAGCAAATGTTCCATTCTTCTCACTTTCAGGTTCTGAATTTGTTGAGATGTTCGTTGGGGTAGGGGCAAGTCGTGTTCGTGATTTATTTGAAAATGCGAAGAAAAATGCTCCAGCTATTATTTTTATTGATGAAAATTGATGCTGTTGGTCGTCAACGTGGGATACAGGTATGGGTGGAGGTCACGATGAACGTGAACAAACTCTAAACCAATTATTAGTTGAAATGGATGGTTTTTGAAGGGAACAGAAGGCGTTATCGTGATTGCTGCAACAAACCGTTCCGATGTATTAGACCCTGCATTGTACGTCCGGGACGTTTTGACCGTCAAATCTTAGTAGGTCGTCCAGATGTTAAAGGACGTGAAGCAATTCTAAAAGTTCATGCTAGAAATAAAAATTAGCAAAAAGAAGTGGACTTTGAAAAGTGATTGCTCAACAAACTCCAGGTTTCTCTGGTGCTGAATTAGAAAACTTATTAAATGAAGCTGCTTTAGTAGCTGCAAGAAGAGATAAAAACAGCGATTGACAAATTAGATGTGGATGAAGCACATGACCGTGTCATTGCAGGTACCAGCGAAAAAGATCGTGCAATTAGTGAAAAAGAACGTAAAATGGTTGCTTTCCACGAAGCTGGTCATACAATCGTCGGAATGGTATTTAAGTGATGCACGTGTTGTTCATAAAGTGACGATTGTTCCTCGTGGACGTGCAGGCGGATATGCTATTATGCTTCAAAAGAAGATCGTTTCTTAATGACTAAAAAGAATTGTTCGAACAAGTAGTTGGATTACTTGGTGGACGTGCTGCTGAGGAGTTTATCTTTAATGAGAAAACGACTGGAGCAAGTAATGACTTTCGAGCAAGCAACAGGAATTGTTCGTAGTATGATTACTGAATATGGAATGTATGATGAATTAGGGACGGTTCAATATGAAGGAAAATCATCAAGTCTTTATTGGACGTGATTACGGACAAACAAAAAAGCTATTCTGATCAAGTGGCTTTTGAAATTGATAAATGCAGTTCGCTCGATTATGAAAGAAGCATGCTACAAGCTATTACAAATTTTTAGAAGAACATAAAGATCAATTAACTCTAATTGCTGAAAAATTACTAGAATTAGAAACTCTTGATGAACGTACAATTAAAGCATTATTCGAAACTGGAGAAATGCCAACAGAAGATGTTGAAGAAGAGTATCCAGTGAAGTAGAAGCAGCAAGTTTTGAAGAGTCTAAAAAGGCTTTAGCAAAAACGTGAAGCAGCAAAAACAAGATGATAATGAAGAAGAATCTGATTCAAAAAGATGATTTAGAATAATGACAAGGAAGTGAGAAGGAAAAGTCAACAGCTTTTCTTTCCCACTTTTCTTTATGAAGGAAAGAAGGAATGAAGAATGAAAGATCATTTATTAAAAGTATTAGCTTTTAATGATGAAGTTAAAGCAGTTGCGATAGTAGCTACAGAAAGCAGTATCTCAAGCACAAAAACGTCATGATACTTGGAGTGCAGCTACAGCAGCATTAGGTCGTACGATGATTGGAACTCAATTGTTAGCGACTAGTTTAAAGGAAAAGAAAAAATTACGGTTCAAGTCAATGGAGATGGACTGGTGGAAAAAAATCTATGGCAGAAGCTAATGGTTTAGGTCAAATGAGAGGTTATATTTCAAATCCCATACGTAAAGCTACCTTTAAATGAAAAAGGAAAGTTAGATGTACGTGGCGTTGTTGGGACAAATGGGACGATTACTGTTATAAAGGATTTACAAATGAAGGAACCTTTTTCTGGACAAATTCCAATTGTAGATGGCGAATTAGGAATGGACTTTACTTACTATTTAGCTGTTTTCAGAACAAATTAATGGGGCAGTTGGATGTTTCTGTTTTAGTAAATCCAGATGAATCTGTTCGTGCTGCAGGTGGATTTTATGATTCAATTACTTCCTGGAGCTAGTGGAAAGAAACGATTGTAGAAATTGAACGACGTATTAGTGAAATGCCTCTTGTTTCAAAAATTGATTGACCAGCAAGAAGAGCCAATTGATTTATTAAACCGTTTATTAGGTAAGGAAAAATATTAAAGTATTGGAAGAATTACCTGTAGAATTTTCATTGCCCTTGTACCAGAGAAAGATTTAGTGCAGGATTATTATCGATTGGGTGTAGAGGATTTACAACATTTAATTGATGAAGATCATGGAGCAGAAATTGTTTTGTCATTTCTGCGGTGAAAATATCAATTTAGTGAAAGATGATTTAAATGACTTAATCACAGAAATTAAATCTCAAAAATAATGATTAAATTTTGACTTTTCTATATAAGGACTGTTTTATAATATTCCCTACTATAGAAAGGTCTTTTTCTTTATTTAAAAATTTTACATTGCAAAAACTTCAAACCAGGCTACAATAACGATGAAAAACGATTAAATAAAGGAGAGTGTTTTTAATGAAACAATCGATTGGTGTTGATATTGGGGGAACAAAAAGTAGCTGTTGCTATTATTAATGAAAAAGGGCAGAAATTGTGAGTCGTCGACAAGCACCTAGTGAAGTCGAAAGTGCTGAAACATTATTTGAACAAGTTGTTCGATTAATAAATGAAGAGTTAAATGAACATCCATTTTCAATTCAAGAGATGGAAGGTATTGGAATTGGTTTGCCTAGGGAAAGTAGATGTAGAGAATGGAGTAGCAGTTTTCCAAAAATAATATTCCATGACCAAATTTTCCGATTGTTAAAAAGATTACAAGAAGTTTATGGAAATATTCCAGTAAAAATTGATAATGATGTAAAAAGTAGCTGCCTATGCAGAATATCGTCTTCAAAATTTAACAGAAAAAAAGAAATGTTTGCGTATGTCACTTTATCAACTGGAATTGCAGCAACTAATATTGTTCATAATGAAATTCTTCGAGGTGCAGGATTCTCAGGTGAAATTGGATTTATTCCAGTTCATTACTTTGGTCAATGGATGAGTTTAGAAGAAGCTTGTTCAGGGGTAGGGATTCAAAAGAAAGCTCAAGAATTATACAAAGATGATTCTGTGACAACTAAAGATGTATTTGAAAAGATGGCGTCAAGGAGATGCCATTGCAACAGATATTATTCGTCAGGCTGCATCTGGAATTGCAAGTAGTTTACATGCTATGGTTTGCTTATTAGATCCGCATGTTATTGTATTTGGAGGAAGTGTATCCAATTATAATCCGGACTATATTAAGTTAGTAAAAAGAAATTTTTGGATACTCGTCTACACGCTGAACAAAAACATGTACTTGAGCGTTTGTTTACTTCTGCAATTAAAGGAGATAATGGTATTATCGGAGCAGGATTATTAGTTCTATAAAAAGATGAAAGGTTGGAAGTTGTCTCCAACCTTTTTAAATTGTTTAGATGAGAAGTTTAATGAAAAATTTAATATGTGAAGAAAAATTAGAGTTTTTCCTTATAAAAATCTTGTTATTTTAACGATTAAGATTTTCAGAAAATCTATAATATGGTATACTTTCTACTATGTGACAGTCTAGACATTGGCTGTTAGACGATTAGATGATAAAGAAGGGAAATGAATACGATAGTTTGAAAAAGTTATTAGATCGACTATCAAGTTTTAAGGGAAAACTGAAAAATCTATCGTCATGATTTGTTTTTAGAAGAGGAATTATCTCCAGAGGAATATTGGGAATACTCTGATAAATTAGCCTATTATTTACAGGAAAGATTGCAAGATAATCGTCAAATCAATCGTTGTTTATGGACATAAGCATCCAATGATGCTTGTCTATTTCTTAGCCTGTGTTAAATCAGGACGCATTTTGTCCAGTAGATGTAACACACCCATTGATCGAGTACAAGATGATTGTACAACGGTACAATCACCAGTTGTATTAACAAGTGAAGTAATTGAGTTAGAAACCCATTATTAGATGTTTCAGCTACTAAAAGAAATTCTTCGCACAACTTCTGAAAGTATCGACCCTAAATATTATGTAAAAGATGAAGATATTTTTATATTATTTTCACTTCTGAAGTACAGGAAAACCAAAAGGTGTTTCGATTACGTATGATAATCTAAATCATTTCTTAAAATGGTATACAGGTTACTATACAAATAAAGGTCCGCAAGTATTTTTAGGGCATCCGCGTTTTCATTTGATTTGTCAGTAATGTCTTTATACTATCGCTTTATATGAATGCGCCATTAATACAAATTGATAAACAGCATTTACAAGATTTTAAGGTTCTATTTAACACGTTAAAAAGAATCAAAATGCTGACGGTTTGATTTCAACACCGTCATTTGCAGAGATGTGTTTAGTCGATCCAAGCTTTAATCAAGAATTATTGCCACAGCTAGATCAGTTTGTATTTTGTGGTGAAAAATTATTTGCTACCACTGCTCAAAAATTATTAGATCGTTTCCCAAATGCTGAAGTAGTGAATACATATGGTCCGACAGAATCAACGGTTGTGATTACATGGGTATCGATTACGAGAGAGATTTTAGAACAATATCCGGATAATCTACCTGTTGGGTGTGATTAAACCAGGGACAACGGTAACGATTGAAGGTGGAGATAGAGGGGAAATTATTATCCAAGGGGATACAGTCGCTAATGGATATTATCAAAACCCAGAAATGACAGGAAAAGAGTTTTGTCATTCCAAAAACAGGAGATCGTAGTTATAGAACGGGAGATTTAGGTCATTTTGAAGGAGATTTATTATTCTGTGAAGGACGTATTGACTTCCAAATTCAAATTACATGGACATCGTATTGAATTAGAGGATATTGATAATAATTTATTAAAAATCCAAAAAGTTCGCCAAGCAGCAACTGTTCCATTCTATGAGAAGATGGGAAAATTAAATCCATCATTTCTTATGTTGTGTATACAGGGGCTATCGAAAGTCGATTTGCAACTGGAAAGTTGATTAAACAAGATTTGGCACAATATGTTCCAGAATATATGATTCCTATCGTCTTTAGATGAAATGCCATTAAATAATAATGGTAAAATTGATAAGATTAAAGGAGTTATAGAATGGAATATTTTTGAAGGCTTAGATTTCTTTTGGAACATTGTGCACTGATTCCAGTAATTCTATTACGATTATTTGAAAAATCGGTTTATTGGATTACTTTTTGTTCTATCAATTGAATTATGATAGCAGTATTTAAAGAGCAACCGAACCATTTTATAAACTTAGTCATCTTTATTATAGAAACTTATTTATTAGTTCGATTAGGCTTTTCATTTTAGAGATAAGAAATCTCACGGAATATCCTATTATATTTTTGGTGAGTTTAATATTGATTGCCGCAAAAACAGTAGTTATTTGGAAAGTTTCCATTTTTGGATTTTTAGGTTTCTTATATGACTTTTCAAAGTGTTACAAATGATATTTGAAACATATGATGGAGTTATAAAAGAAGCCAATTGGTTTGATTGACTATCTTCAATTTTTATTATTCTTCCCAACAATTAGTTCGGGACCGATTGATAGAAGTAAAAGATTTATGGAAGATATTCATCACATTATTCCAAGAGAAGAATATGTTGAATTATTAGGAACTGGATTATTTAGATTACTATTAGGATTAGTTTATAAAGTAGTTTTATCTGGATTATTGTATTTAGCAATGAATCATATTCCAAATAGAGGATTGTTATTTACAACTGTTTCCTATATGTATTTCTAGTATACATTTTATTTATTCTTTGACTTTGCAGGATATAGTTTGATGGCGGTCGGTGTAAGTAATATTATGGGATTCAAACTCCTATGAACTTTTAATAAACCATTTTTAAGTATTGATATTAAAGATTTTCCTGGAATCGTTGGCATTTTCTTACTATCAACATGGTTAAGAGATTTTCATTTTTCTCAAGAATTGTCATGAAGTCAATGAGACATAAGTGGTTCAAAAACTCGTTTAACAACAGCAATGGTAGCGTATATGTTGAATATGATATTCATGGGATTCTGCATGGACTTTCATGGAGCTACATTATTTTATGGCGTTTATCATGATGTTTTTAATGGCAGCATTTGAATGGTATCAAAAGAAATCTAAATTTTATAAAAATATAAACAGAAAACAGCTTAAGGTAGCAAGTTGGTTTGTAAATATGCACTTAGTGATGATTGGTTTGTTTCATTTTCTCTGAGAAACCATATGAATTTATTGTAAAATTATTGACAAAAATAATAAGAGGTGAACATCATGTTAGAAGAAAAAGTATTGAGAAATCATTGAAGAAATTTTGCGAAGATGATGTCATTTTATGAAGAACGTGACATTAACTTAAAAGAAGAAGGTCTAATGGATTCGTTAGCTTTTTGTGGAATTATTAGTTCGAATGGAAGAGTTTGGCATCGAAGTAGCTCCAACAGAGTAACTTATGAAGAAATTGATACTCCAAATAAAATTATTCAATATATCGAAACTAGGGTGAAACAATAATGAAGAAAATAAAAGTACCTAGGAATAGCCTCTGGTACTTGCATTACTTACTCTTGTGGTATATGTTCATGTACTAAATCAGAAATTAGCAGATTATTATCATAACTGATAATAGTATTCGCTATAATTTCGAATATACCAAAATACAAAAAGTAGAGACATTACATAAAAGATAATATAGATGATAAAACTTTTAGTATGTTTGGTTCCTCTGAATTGAGTAATTTCGAAAAGTAATTATCCATTCCATATTAAGCATCTTTTTAATTATGATGATTTTCTAATATGGCTGTGTGGAGGAATTTTCAAAATATTATTCAAGCTTCAATGTTAGGTTCATTATCGATAGTATTCCTAAAACAAAAATTTATTTTAAAGTGAATCATTTATTTGGTTTGATCAATATGGAATGAATCCAAAAAGCATTTTTAAGTCGTGTCTCAAAATGAACATGTATCACTATACACCATCCTAAACTTAGTCATGAAACAAAAGAAAAATTTATCAATCGAGTATTAGAATTATCTAAAGATAATAAATTTGTGCATCAAAATTTTGAGAGATATAAACGTCGCTTGCTTGACAAAAAGGAACGATTTCTGATGATTTATTAAATTGGTTTTGATGTGAAAAATATACACTGAATAATAAAATTGCCTTTTTATTTTACACAGGAATGTTAAACCAATCCTTCTAGCGGAGAGAAAACTCCTCAGTATGATTGGAATGAAATTCAAAATAAATATCTTTAGATGAAGCAAAAAGCAACAGATAATAATGAATTTTTATGTTGGAAAATCGCCAATATAATGCTGATTATCGTAAAGAAAGCCTCAAAAAATAAGTATTCCAATTATAAATATGATCAATCAACAGAATACGATGACTATGCATTAGTATTGCAAATGGCTAAGGAATTGGGGATTAGAAGTAGAAGTCGTTAATTTCAGTAAAATGGTCGTTGAGTATGATTATATTGGTATTGGTAAAGATCAAAGAGAAATATACTCTAAAAGTTAGCAGAAATTAATAATTCATATGGATATAAAACTATGGATTTAACACCAAAGGAATATGAACCTTGTGTTATGTCATGATACGGTTCACCTGATGGAAAAGGATGGTACTGAAGTTGCTGAAGAAATGTATAAATTCTATCAAAAGATTAGTGAAAACCATGAATTATTTGTATGGACAATGGCATTTTTATGTTTTATTTCTAGTAATAGGCTTTATATCTACTCCATGCAGATTTTCAAATGTAGCAGAATTTGTCATGCAGTGCTAAAAGAATAGTAAAACTACACACGATTTTTGTCGTGTGGTTTTCCACTAGAATTGAATATTTAATAACTCTAACATTTCATGATAAGCTTTTCAATTCGTTGTCGTGTGATGCTTCGTCAACAGTATTGGCCGTATTTTTGCGCCAGGTAAATAATCTTCAGCTAGGGAATACTTGATAATCGTATGCAGGAGTAGCCTTGGAATGCTAATGATTGATTGGAGTACAGAGAAACCCATGTTGGATGAGCTTGCACGCTTGTTAAGGTCGTTTGGTTACCTTCTTTTGAATCGTAATATCCATAATAACACCACACGTTCCGTCCAAATATTGCTCTAATGTTTCAATGCGTTGATTCGATAATAAGTTCCCCATTGGATGACAATAAACCTGTTCTTTTGTCCATCTTTTACCAATGGTTTCAGTCGACTCTGCAACGAGGGTGAGACTCTCCGAAAGATAACATCTGCTCCCCATTCAATCATTTTATGATAAGTGTCTACTTGAGCATCCGTTGGAGATAATTATATATTCCACTCCCATTTGCGGCATCACAATTGTAAAATCAGCGATTTCTTTCTCGCTTTTTCAATTTCAAGAAAGTTTCTTTACTTTATCCATATTTAAATCATATAGAAGCAGTGTTGGTAGTCTTCCTGAGAAACACTTTGCTTTCAGATCATTTGTTTAGACCCATATGAGAATCCTAGAAAATAGCAACTTTAATGCCATTCACTTCTTTGACTCATTCCTTCGTTTGGATCTACTATCACTCCAAAATATCTCCAAACTGTAACTGAGCAGCTGTAGCAGTGCGTTTTAATCCACTACTATCTAGCTATATGATTTATGGAGCTAAGTCTCAAAACATCCTTATCCTGCGTTCCTTTAATGCTTTGAATAACTAACTAACTCGGGAGCATTAAAAAGTCCGGATAACCAGACTAGAGGTCTATCTGGATTAATCGATTCCTTCCAAAAGTCTCTAATGCTAAATCAGCAGGAAGGAAACTCAGAGGAGTAATTTGCTCGTAATCATTTTGAAATCATAAGTTTGTCCATCAAGCACCGCCATGAGACAATAATCATGATACAGCATGTCACCACTTGCTGTAACTTCTTGCAGTATGGACTTCTCTATCTTCTAGAAGTTGTTGGAAGAAATTTTGCTGGCCGGTGTAGATACGTTCTTTTAGTTAATAGTTTATTTTCATTATTTATAATGGATGGAATACGTAAAATGAAAACTACACAGACAAGCGAGGCTAACTATGCGATAAAAAGCAAATAATACTACTCCTTGCTAAACGTGCCTCTCTAACAGCACGTTTATGATGTGAACTGTTTTGACGTTGGTTCATATCAAACCCTCCCAAATTGTTTATACTATCATTATTATAAAAGCAAAACGGAAGAATTTCTATATTTCCAACAGTCAGCAAATCCAGAAATGATAGTAGAATGAAATAGCATGAAAAGAGAAAATAGAACGTGAAAGCAATTTCATAATAATATTTAAAATGGCTAGCTATCCCTGCTTTCAAAATTTGGGGTATAATAATGACGTAAAAATAAATACCAGGAAACCAGTATAAGGAGTGAAATTTTAAATGAGTCGTTTAGTAAGTATGACAGAAATGTTGAACAAAGCTAAAGAAGGTAAATATGCCGTGCAGGTCAATTCAACATCAATAACTTAGAATGGACACAAGCTCTTCTAACTGCTGCTCAGAAGCTAAAATCACCAATCATCTTAGGAGTATCTGAAGAGGTGCTGTAGTATACACATGGCGCGATGGCAGTTGCAGCTAGTGGTATAATCGTCATTATTAGAAACTATGGATTATCATAAGCAGTTCCAGCTGCATTACACCTTTGAGACCCATGGTTCATCTGTAGATGTATACGTCATATATATTGATGCTGGCTCAGCTCAGCAATGTTTGACCACCTCATCCATCAATTGATTAGAAACAGCTGAATTCATCTAAAGAAGTTGTAGCATATACTGCACATCCAAAAGGTGTTTCTGTACAGCCGAAGTGCACTGTACAGTGGTACCGAAGATGGCGTTACAGGCGGAATCAATATGCTGACTTACACGAATGTGAAACGTATGGTTAAAGAAGCTGGGAATTGATGCTTTAGCAGCTTTAGGTTCAGTTCACGAAACCTATGCAGGAGTGAACCTGTATTTAGGATTTGACAGGAAATGTTAGCTATTTCTGAAGCCACGTGTGCTCCATTATAGTAGTACACGGTGGACTGTGGGTATTCCAGAATATCAAATCAGACAGCAATCAGGAACGTGGACATGCTAAAAATCAATGTTAACACTGAATTACAACAACAATGGACTGCAGCAGTTCAGAGCTACTAAATGCAGACGCTAATGTTTACTGACCACGTAAAGTAATCAAACCAGGTTTTGATGCAATCGTTAGCCACCACTAAAGAAACAATATTAGATATCTTTTGGTTCCAACTGGTAGCTTAATCTAAACCAGCGAAAATTCGAAAGGCGAGGAAATCTCGTCTGATTCTCGAAAAGTGCGTCTTTATAGAGTTTAGAGTAAAACTGTTGCTAAATGAGATGAAATGTCACCATAAAAGGAGATAGAAATGAAAGCTAGGGTCCAGCCAAAAGGGCAAGATTGTATTTACTCATTAGGTTTGTTCACAATATTCATATATCATATGCTACAAGTTGTGAGTCTACCGAGACCACAATTGAAGGAAATGTATATTAATCAGCCGCTTAGTGAAAAGGAATTAGAAAAGGTTCAAGCGTTCAATTTAATAAGTATCGAAAAAGAAATAGAATTACCAAATAGAAAAACAAGATATATCATTGAAGACGAAATTAGGTTATCATATGTTAAAATCAGGAATGCTAAATTAGAACTTAGCAGAAATTTCAGAAGCTCAGCAAACTTTCAAAAGCAAAGACCATTTGAAAATAAATTATTTTTATTAAAATAAGAGTCATCCCTGAAATTACACGTGTAGAAGGAAGAAAATTGCATGAAAATTTCTCCAGAAATGCAGCAGGTGATTTCTTGAAGCTCGTTTTTCAACAAAAGTAATTTAGCGAAGAGAAAGAGAAGCGAAAAATGACACAATTTTGAAAGTGATACCTCTATCAGTGTATCATTCCTAAGAACAGACACTCTGTACAGTGAATTTGATAGAGATTGGTTTGGTTTGGAAATAAGGAAAGGTTTAATGCCTATTCGTAGGAGTTAGGATTTTGTAGTAGCATCTGGAAAAATTATTTTATCATAACTATGAGACTCATAAAGAAATTATCTCGAACTGTTTCCAGAAGTTTCAAGGACATATGAAACTTTTGTATGGAAAATGCCGAGTATGTTTCAAAGGATTTTGCTCTATGAGTTGTTATAAAGGGCATAATACTATTCATGCTTGATGAATTTATGTATTACGGAATCATTGGATAAAATTCGCAGTATCTCGTAGGATTTAAGAAGAGGTGTAGAGGAATTGTAGAATATTATTTTACGAGTGAGGAAACATAAAAATTCATGGTCCTATGAATTATATCAATAATAGGAATGTTGGCGAGTAAGAGACGCATGTAATAATGACGAAAATGGATAGAGGAAACTACAATATTTCTGTGGTGGAGTTCTAACAGTAAAAATTTCCTCCATATTGAGTATAAAAGAATATAGAAAGAGACAATTGCGTAGTTCAAGGAGTATCAATTAGTTAATGATTTTCGTAGTAATCAAAGCCATACAAGCGTACTAATGGGTGACTTACTGGCTTTTTCTGCGTCAAAATTAAATATAAAAATGCGAGAGTTTTGGCACAGTACACAAATCGTGTATGATTAAATACATGCTTTCTGAAAATAAAATGCTAAGAAAGGTAGCAACATGGACTAAAGTGCCAGGCTTTATCACGATAGAGGATAAGTGTGGACGAGGATTGAGCTTTAATCGGAAAGGATCTCGGCGGGTGACCTCACAGGCGTGCAGTCTACAGCAATATACAAAATACTCTGCGGATACAAAATTTTTGCAAGCACCAGAAACAATGAAAAATTTGTTTTGGAAGGAGACCCTTCATTAAAGGAGATATATATGTGTGGAATTGTAGGATGTATTGGAGATAACCGTATTCAAACGGTCATTTTTAGAGTGGATTAGAAAATTAGAATATCGTGGATATGATTCAGCAGGATTGTTATCGCAAGAATGCCGGGATGGCACAAACACAATTAGTAGTACGGACGTATTGCAGAGCACGCGATGCAGTGGATGGAATCAGCTCCAGCTTTTGCAGGGGTTGCATACTCGCTGCGCACCTCATAGACCAAAGCAACGAAAATAATGCTCACCCACACTGTTTCTGCAAGATGGGCGTTTTACTTTTAGTTTCATAATGGAGTAATTGAAAACTTCTCTGAATTAGAACTATATTTATCACATGTAAACTTCCAATCTCAGAAACGGAGTTGGGCACAAGTTGCAGTGAACTTAGCAGAATATTTTGCAGAAAAAGAAGAGTTTATCTGGTAAAGCAGCTTTCCGTCTGTGCGTTAAAAGAAATTCATTGGATCATTTGCATTCGGTTTATTAGATGAACAAGCTCCAGGAGTATTATATGCCGCAAAACATAAAGCCCATTATTAGTTGGAGTGAAATGGATTCAATGTTATTTGTTCAGATGCTATGGCAACTATTTCTAAAACGGATACTTATTTAGAAATTAAAGATGAAGAATTAATTACGATTACAAAAGATAAAGTAGAGATTGAACGATTAATGGTAGAAGCGGTAGAACGTGCAACTATTTAAAGCAGAATTAGATGCAGATGATATTGAAAAGGTGCTTATCCTCATTACATGTTAAAAGAAATGGATGAACAACCTGCTGTTTTACGTCGCATTATTAAAGAATATACGAATGAAGCTGGTGAATTAGAAGTTCCTAGCGAATTATTAGAAGAAATCGACAAAGTGATCGTGTTTTATGTTGTAGCTTCAGGGACAAGTTACCATGCAGGTTGGATTGGAAAAATATATTAGAACAATTAGCAGGGAATTTCCGTTGAAGTATGTAGCAAGTGAATTTGCATATCATCAACCGATTTTATCTGGAAAAACCATTCTTTATTTTCTAACTACAAAGTACGGGAAACAGCAGGATAGCCAGTCAGGCATAGTGAAAGTGAATGAAAAGGATATCCTTCATTAACGATTACAAATGTTAAAGGTTCAACTTTTTATCTCGTGAAGCAACTCATACATTATTACTCATGCAGGTCCAGAAATTGCAGTAGCTTCAACAAAAGCTTATACAGCATAAATTACAGTAATGGCTGTATTAGCAGAAGTATTACGTCGCACAAAAGGACGTCCTCAAACATTTGATATGAGTCATGAATTAGCGGTTACTGCTTCAGCCATCGAAGGTGTATTAGATGAAAAATCTGCTGTAAAGAATTAGTCGATCAAAACTTACTAGATACAGCGAATGCCTTTTATATTGGTCGTCATTTAGATTATTATGTAGCAAATGGAAGCAGCATTGAAATTAAAAGAAATTTCTTATGTACAAACGGAAAGTTTTTGCAGCTGGAGAATTAAAACATGGTACAATTGCTTAATCGAAGAAGGCACACCTGTTATTGCTTTATTAGTGAACTAGTAGTGGCAAGCTACAAGAGGAAATATCGAAGAAGTGAAAGCACGTGGAGCTAAAACAATGGTGATTGCCATGGAAGGAAGCGAACGTGAAGGAGACGATATCGTATTACCAAAAAGTACAAATGGAATTAGCACCAATTTTAAGTGTTATCGTAACACAATTAATTGCTTATTACCATCTCTTGGTAAAAGGCTTAGATGTTGATAAACCAAGAAACTTAGCAAAAATCTGTAACAGTGGAATATGAAAGCTAAATCGCCTTTTCGTTTTGAGGAAAGGCGATTTTTAATGCTATGACAAGTATGCTATTGTTAAAAATAGAAAACATTACAATAAGATAAAAAGTAATAGAGGGATGGAGGGATGAAATGTCCAATGTAACTTTGAAAGATATTGCTAAACTTGCAAAATATATCCCCAGCTGCGGTTTCTATTATTTTTAAACGATAAACCCTCAAGAATATCTGAAAACTAAACAAGAAGTATAGCAAAAGAATTAAATTATAGACCAAATAAAATAGCTAGAAGTTTATTAGGGACAATTTTGACAAAAACAATAGGAGTACTAATACCAGATATTGAAAATCCATTTTTCAAAAATTAGTTAGAATTATTGAGCGTGAAATGAGTGTTAAAGGTTATTCAATATTAATTGCTAATAGTAATGATATTTTTAAAAATGATATCAATCATATTAATGAATTTCTCGAAAAGACAAGTAGATGGAATTATTATTTGTGTAGTAAACGAAACCTATTTACATTTACAAGAATTTAGAGATTTTATAATGAAAATAGATTCTGCAATAGTTTTTGTTGACCGTTTTGTAACAGGTGTTTCTAAAGGACAAGTTGTTTCGGATAATAGATTGAGGCGGATTCTTAGCAACTAGTTTATTGTTAAAAAGGAATTGAGGAAATATCAATAGTTACAGGACATCTTTTATTTCTAATGAACGTTTAAAAGGAGTGAAAGATGCAATAGAGGATTTTAATAAGGAAATAAAAGTTAATTATTTTGAAGGTGATTTTCATTATGAATCTGGAATGAAAATAGGAATGGAAACAGATATTTTAAAAAGAAAATAGTGGGATTTTTGTTTTAATGATTTAATGGCATATGGGATATTATGCTAATAAAATATAAGTGATTTTCAAATAATAGATATGATAATTTAAAATATGCCGAAATGTTTGGAGTACAATTACCTTCTGTAAATCAAAAATATAAATCAACTAGCAGAAGAAGCCGTAAAAATGTTACGAAGAACCATAGAAGAAGGGGATTATACAGAGACAATTTATTTAAAACCATATTATAAAAAAGATGGTGCATAAATTTGCACTCATATTTAGAATTGACAACGCTAACAAAAAGGTGCATAATGAAACCAGAAAGAAGGTTAAACGTTTAACCAATGAGTTGAGTTAGGAGGATAGGAGTGGAAATTATATATAATACTTTTGACTGCAATGGAATATTTAGAAATGCATAAATTGGTTAACTTTTATCCGTATGAATATAATGATGAGGCTTGCTCTAGAAAAAGGATATTATTAATATTAAAATTTATTCAAAAGATAAAATTAGTTGGAATAGGAAGAGTTGTTGGTGATGGAAGAATTGTGTTCTTTTTAAAAGATATAATTGTCCATCCAGAATTTCAAAATAAGGGGTAGGGACATTATTAGTAATGAATTTGTTAAACCAAATTAAAAAGATAGGATGTGATCATGCATATATTGGTTTAATGAGTACGAGTGGAACAGAGAACTTTTTATGAACGATTTGGATTTATAAAACTACCGAATGGTACGTTTGGAAGTGGTATGGTGATGTTTGTTGAAAAATAAAAATATATGTTGTAGGTAGTATTAATATTGATGAAAAAGATTAGTATTGATAGTATCCCAAAAGCTGGTGAAACAAAACATGGTAAAAATTATCATATTAGTTTTGGAGGAAAGGGAGCAAACTGACTGATTGTTGTAGCTTCACTAGGAGCATCAACTCTTTTTTGGGAAGAGTAGGTAGTGAAACTCAAGGTGAAGAAGCAATAAATGAAATGAGAAAAATGGAGTTAATGTTGAAAAAGTATTATTAAGGATACAACTGCCTATACCGGAAGAGCAATTATTATATATGAAAATATGGATAATAGAATATTGTTAGCTCCTGGTGCTAATAATAATGTTTCTGAACAAGATGTTGAGAAATTTATTGATGGAAATATGAATGATATTTTATTAGTTCAATTTGAAATCCGCTAGAAACTATTTGGTATGCTATAAAATTAGCTAAAAAGAAAAAAATATGATAGTAGTAGTTAATCCAGCACCGGCAAAAAGAATACCAAAAGAAATATTAAAAGAGATTGATTATTTAATATTAAATCAATCTGAAACAGAATTACTAACAGGAGAGTATCCAGAAAATATAGAAAAATTGTAGAATTGCATCTAACAAACTGCATGAGTGTGGAGTGAAAAATATTGTTATCACATTAGGTGAAAAAGGTGCTTTCTATTCAACTAAGAATTTAAATGGGTTATTACCTTCGATTGGAGTAAATGTAGTAGATACAACTGGTGCAGGAGACACTTTTCTTGGAATGTTTGTATATAAATTGTTAGAAGAAGAAAATATCGAAAAATTATACAATATTCGGTAGTGGCTGGTGCTTTTAGCATGTGAAAGAGAAAAATGCACATGATTATGTACCAACATTAGAGGAAATAGAGGAGAAAAATGTAAAAATGACGAGAAAAATTATTATTGATACAGATCCTGGGATAGATGATGCAGTTGGTGATTGCAATAGCATTATATGCGAAAGAATTGGACGTTCAATTAATTACAACTGTAGCAGGAAATGTTGGATTAGAAAATGTAACTATTAATGCCTTGAAATTATTAAAATTTTTAAACAAAAAGTTCCTAGCAGCTAAAGGTGCCAAAAACCATTATTAAAAAACAGCGATGTCAGTTGAATCTGTGCATGGAAAGACGGGGATGGAAGGATATGACTTCCCAGAACCTGATAAAAGTTTATTAATGGATATAACTGCAGTTGAAGCTAATGCATCAAGTGATACAAAGTAATAAAGAAATTACATTAGTTTGTATTGGACCATTAACAAATATAGCTTTATTAATAAATTCTTATCCAGATGATCTGGAAAAGGTTAAGGAAATTGTTATTATGGGTGGAGCTATTGGAAGAGGAAATTAGGGGTATATTCTGAATATAATTTTTCATTTTGATCCAGAGGCGGCAAAAATTGTTATGGATTTTTCCAGTATCTAAAGTGATTTGTCCTTTAGAAATTGGTATGAGGCATTAATTTATCCTGAAATTTCAGAAAAATAAAAGAGTTAAATCCTACAGGGATATGTTTTATTCATTGTTTAAACGTTATAGAGGAGGTAGTTTTTCTACAGGATTAAAAGATGTATGATAGCACTGCTATTGCATATTTGTTAGCACCAGAAATAATCAATTGTCTAGTGAGTATGTCACAATAGAAACTAAAGGAGAATTTACTCAGGGTGCTTCTTTAATTGATATAAATATGGGTAAAGAAGAAAATGCGATTGTTGCCATAGACGTTAATGCTGATGAATTCAGAAAGTGGTTTGTATCAGCCGTAGAAAAATGTAAAGTAGGATAAGGAGGAATATTATGAGTACAATTGTTACAATTTTTATTAGGAATTTGTTCAGTGGGTCTAGTTACTTATTTATTATTAAAAAGCAGACATCAAGGTTGCAAATGTTAGGAATAGGTATATTACTTTATATATCGCTTCGTTAACAGGAATTCCAGTAATTAAAGAACCTGTTAATGCATTTATTGACCCACTTACTTCGGTTGTAAACCAATTTAAATCAACTCTTTCTGGAGCAGGATTGGTAATTTTAATTTTGGTGGTATATACTGCTTATATGAATAAAATAGGAGCGAATGAAGTAACTGTTAATGTTTTTAACATCTCCATTAAAAACATGTAAAATCATCTTATTTTTAGTTCCGGTAGTATTCTTGTTAGGGTAACCTGTTATCTTTAGTAATTCCAAGCGCTTCGAATTTAGCTATAATTTTATTAGCTACTTTATATCCAGTATTAGTAAAATCCAAAATGAGTCCATTAACAGCAGCGGCAGTTATTGCAACAACTGCAACAGTGATGCCTACTCCATTAGGGTCAGATAATGTAGCTATTGCTCAAGAATTAGGAATTCCTGTAGCAGAATATGTTTTTAATTATCATGCGATTATTTCTGTTCCAACACTATTAGTTATGACTCTTGCACATTACTTATGGCAAAAATATTGTGATAGATCAATTCAATTTAATGAAATTGATTATGTTTTAGATTCTTCTGTAGATGAAAGTATGTTTACAGGATTCACTAAATTTGTTTATGCATGTTTACCATTGTTGCCAATTTTAATTATGTTAGTGATTTTTGGAGTTAACTCTTTACTAGGAACAAATTTAAAAGTTTCAGTTGAAATTGTGGCAATTATTTCCTTTGTTATTGCAATCATTAGTGAATTATTAAGAACAAAAATGTTAAAGAAACATTTGATAATGTAGATTTCTTCTTTAAAGGAATGGGGAATTTCTATGGGGATTGTAATATTATTGATTGCAGCATCTGTTTTTGTTAGTGGATTAAAAGGTATTGGCATAATCTCAGTACTTCAAAAATCCATGGAAAGTACTAGTGCATCAGGAATATTATTACCATTAATTTTAGTTATCTTTACAGCAATAATTGTATTATTAAGTGGTAGTGGTACAGCACTTTTCTTTGCGATGGTGCCCCTAATGGTTCCTTTAGCTACTGCAGCTCACATTAGTCCATATGCTGTTACAGTTCCAATGGGATTAGCAGGGAACTTATTACGTGCAGTATCTCCTGTTGCAGCAGTTGTTATGATTGTTGCAGGTAGTACTAAACAAGAACCGTTAGATATTGTTAAGAGAACATCTGTTCCAATGATTGTTGGTGTAGTATTTATGTTAATCATGTCATTTATCTTATTTTTAAATTAGATTAATCCCTAGCACACGAAAAGGCAACGAAACTGTCGTTCGTGTGCTTTTTTTGTTATGGAATTAAAAGGACGATTTTTTTCTAAAATATGATATACTGACAGAAAGAGAAAAAGGAGAGTTGCAGATGAAAGTTGTATTTGTATGTTTAGGAAATATTTGCCGTTCACCAATGGCAGAAGCTGTGTTTAGACAAATGGTAAAGAGATAAAGGGTTGGAACAACAAGTCATCATTGATTCTGCAGCAACAAGTTCTTGGGAACAAGGGAATCCTGTTCACTCTGGTACTAGAAAACAATTAGCAAAAGTCGGAATCTCGACAGATGGAATGTATTCTAGACAATTATCCTCTGTAGATGTCGATGCGGATTACATCATTGGAATGGATTCGGAAAAATATGATGAATATTAAACGAATGATGCAAGGAAAGACTTCTGCCACAATTGCATCTTTATTAAGTTTTGCAGGGAAGCAAGCGAGATATTGCAGATCCCTTGGTATACCGGGATTTTTGAACAAACATATCAAGATGTTTGTTTAGGCTGTGAAGCTTTTAATGGAAGAAATTCAAGAGAAATTACAGAAAAAAATGGAGACAAGTAATGGAGAAAAAATTTTTAAACAACAATTAATATTAATTGCAGTAGCTGCGGCGAGTTTATTTTTTTCGTATTAAATATTAGGTATTTATACGCAGGAGTGAATACTTTTTTTAGGAATGCTATCTCCGATTGTTTTAGGATTATTAATGGCATTTATTTTTAATGTTCCAATGAAACATATGGAAAAACAATTAGAAAAGGTTAAAGTCCCTAAATCTTTTAGAAGAGGGATTGCAATTTTAGGAGTACTATTCATATTTATTGCGATTATGGTGGCTATTTCATGGATTATTGTTCCAACTTTAGCGAATACGGTTGTTCAATTAGGAGAAAGTTTTTAATTACTTAATGGATTTTTTTGTGAATTGGATTCAGACTTCTGGTTGGTTACAAGCAACGGATGTAGAACGAATTACTGGATTTATTAATCAAAGTAATATTGTTTCTAGCGTTGTTTCATTATTAGGTGGGTTTACTTCTAATATTACTGGAATTTTTTCTAATGTATTTACGATTTTAATGGCAGTATTTTTAATGTTAAATATTTTTAGGAAGTAAAGAGCAATTACAATATTTAATCAATCGATTATTAAAGGTGATTCTTCCAGAAAAATCGATTTGAATTACTTCAGTATATCGGTAAAGTAACATTAGATACTTATGATAAATTTTTAATGGGACAATTAATTGAATCGATGATTATTGGTTCCTTAGTCTTTTGTTACTTACAGTGTATTTCAATTGCCTTATGCAGCAATTACTGGTGTATTGGCAGGAGTGTTGTCGTTTATTCCATATATCGGTCCATTTTTCAGCTTGTATGTTAGGGGCTATTTTCATTTTTACAGTAAGCCCAATTCAAGCGTTAATTTCAATTGGTGTCTTCTATGGATTACAATTAATTGAGGGGAATTTTATTTATCCTCGTGTGGTAGGAAATTGATTGGATTACCAACTGTATTAACATTAGCAGCAGCTTTGATTGGTGGCAAATTTATTTGGAATTCTAGGATTAGTATTTCTTCACACCATTTTGTGCAGTTGTCTATCATCTTGTAAAAGAATTAGTCATCAAACGAGAAGAAACGTTGAAACTTTTGGATAAATGAGGTGAGAATCATCGAACAAATGGAAAAAGAAATGTTCATGAGAGAAGCTTTTAAAAGGAAGCACAAAAGGCTTATGATAAGGAAGAAGTTCCTATTGGTGCAGTCGTTGTGTTAAATGGGGAAATTATTGGACGTGGACATAATTTGCGTGAGAAAGAACAAGATGCAACCTTACATGCTGAAATTAAAAGCAATCCGGCAAGCAAATCAAGTTTCTAGGAAGTTGGCGATTAGAAGATTGCGAATTATTTGTAACATTAGAACCATGCCCCATGTGTAGTGGAGCCATGATTTTATCTCGTTTGAAAAAGTAACATTTGGAGCGTTTTGATCCAAAGGCTGGAACAGCAGGAACATTTATGAATTTATTACAAGATGAAACGGTTTAATCATCAAGTAGAAGTGGAACACGGCGTGTTAGAAGAAGAGTGTCAACAAATTTTTAAAAAGACTTCTTCAAAGGATTAAGAGAACGAAACAAAAGACGAAAAAGAACAAAAGAGATTAGAAAAACGATGAATGACCTTTAGGATATTCATCGTTTTTTTGTTTTTACTATCGCTCCTTCTAATTAAGTATTCTATACTTTAATCAGTTGGAATCTGATTTCTTACGATATTCCATTATTTTTATGTTCATATTTGTTTAAAAAGTTCTCTAGAATAAATCTTTTTCATTTGTCAGAATTTTCTAACTTCTTTCCAAAGAATAGATGCAACTTTTTAACTTTATTTGAATAAAAATTTGCTACATTCATCTGAGCAAAAATCTTTTTAGAAACTGATTCCATTGACAAGCTGAGCTATCATATTTGGCATAATCTGATTCACCATAATATATTTTAATCATATCTTGAATCGTGAATGTTATATCTTTTATCTCTTTTTACTTTTCTCCATGCTGTTGCCATATCAGCATTAAATTTAAAATGGACTAATACCTGTTACAGATGAAAAATAATCACGAAATTTTTGGTTGAAAGAAAAACCACAGTAAAGTAATGGAGTATTCAAAGTTATAACTTCGACTTCGATTTTTTTGTTTTCTTCTCCCCACACTTTTTTTTCTACTTTTATTTCCTAAAAAAATATTGATGAATGATATCATTCAATTCTTGCTTCGTACCTCTATACTCTAATCCAAGGGGTTTGCAAATTTGTGATAGTTCTTCTCGGTACCAATAGTAGACAATTAAAATCTTCAAATGAATGGATATCTTTAAAAGTTAGGTCTATTTTCTTTTCATAATGTACTCCTTAAAATCATTTACTTATTCATTATTATAAATGGAATGAGTAAAAATGTACATTTTAGCTCATTGAACGATTTGAACAAATGACAAACTATATTTGGAGCAATTTCAGGTGGGATGTAGAAATATGAAGAAGTATTATAAAGGTTTTACAACTCAAAAACTCAAAAACCTTTACATTAAATCCCTGTATTGTTATACTGGTTTTCGAAATGAAATGAGAGAACATTTGGGGTGCCTTTATGGCTGAGATGATACCCATTGAACCTGATGCAGTTCGTACTGTCGAAGGGAAATGATTCGCTAATTGATGTCTAATCCATAGGATAGATTAAAGGGAAAAGACTCATCTTTGAATAATCATCTAATATCCTCTTTTGTTTGCCTCATCATTTGGTAAATGAAAGAGGATTTTTTTGCTCTGAAAATAATATGGAAATAGGAAAGGGAATGGTTATAGATGGGAGAAAATATGCTTTTTAAAAACAGGGAGATGCTGTAGGGAGAATTACTAGAAAATAGTCAGCAACAGATTGGCAAGCTGCAGTCAATCATCGTTTTGTACAGGAGACTTTTTGAAGGAACGATTGAGGATGAAGTGCTAATAAAATATCTGATTCAAGACTATCATTTTTTTGATGCTTTTTTTATCGATGCTAGGGAGCTTGTGTCGCACATGCTGACACACTTGAATCAAAAACTACGATTTGCAAAAACAATTAGGATTTTTAGAAGCAGATGAAGATGGCTATTTTCAAAAAGCATTTAAAAGAATTAGGAGTGGCAGAAAAATGAATATTTAGAAGTAACGTTACATCCTGTGACAAAAAGAGTTTCAAACAAACTAATGTATTCAGCAGTAGATTCATCCGATTATGCGCAGCTTTTTAGTGATGTTAGTCATTGCAGAAGGGCTATATTTAGATTGGGGCTCTAAGGAATTAGCTCTTCCAGAGAAATATGTTCATCTAGAATGGATTCATCTTCATAGAGGAGAATTTTTGAAAGAATGGGTTCAGTTTCTTGTGGATGAGTTGAATAGAATTTGTAAGGTTAAAGGAACTATTTCAGTACTTCAAGAACGTTGGAATCATGCGGTAGCTTTAGAATTAGCATTTTTTTGAGATTGGGTATGATGGTTAGTTGTTTAGCGTATATAAAAACAAACGGTTAGGAATTCTAGATAAGACATTTATTCCGTACGTTTGACACTTTAGGAAGGTACGGTATTCTTTTTATTTGACAGTCAGATAAAGGAATTCAGTATACTGAACATGTAAATCGGTAGGTGAGACTACCATGGAGATACGGATGGCTACCGCAAAGTAGTGGAGACACTATTCGTTGGTTAGCAGTTCCTGTCGTGAAGGCAGAAACTAATGTCATTTCATTGCTCCATGATGTTAAAAGCTTGGACGGGACCAGAATAAGAACTTTTGATTTTGAAGGCATCTTGTTACGTCTAAGCACGCAACAAGATGTTTTTTTCATTTGCCGAAAAATTTTTAAAAAAGGGGTGATTAGAAATGCCGGAACCGGATAGTAAGCAGAAACTTTAGCAGATGAACAAAGGCGATTGCATAATAATCACCATTGCTTCATCTGACTTAACAAAAGAGGTGAAGTAAAATGAAAACAGCAAAAGAAAGATTTGATTTTGCAATGACAAAATCAGTAGTAGATGTACTAGATGTATTTAGAAACTTCTATTACTGGAGTGCAAGAAGAACAAGTGGAGACACTTCGTGAAACTTATGGAGAAAAATAAATTAACGAAAAGCAAACAGAAGTACCACTTTGGAAGAAAAATTTATGAATCGATTATTAATCCATTTACAGTAATTTTATTAGTCATTGCGGTTATTTCGTTAATGACGAATGTGATTTTAGCCAAAACCTGGAGAAGAAGATCCAACAACATCCATCATTATTGTTGTTTTAGTCCTCATTTCAGGAGGCATTCGTTTTGTCCAAGAATTAAAAAAAGTGATAAAGCAGCAAGTAATTTATCGAGCTTTAATTGTAAATACGGCTACTGTGATTCGTGATGAAAGTTCAACAAGAAATTCCTATTGAAGAATTAGTAGTAGGGGATATGATTAAATTAAGTGCAGGAGATATGTTGCCTGCAGATGCTTTGTTACTTGAAACAAGAGACTTCTTTATCCAACAATCAAGCTTAACAGGGTGAAAGTGAATCCATTGAGAAAAAAAGCAATATGGATTCCGTCAGAAGATGAAACTCAAAAAAACCTGTATTAGAAAGTGAACGCTTTGTATTTATGGGGATCGAATGTCGTGAGTGGTAGTGCACTAGCGGTTATTTTAGTAACAGGAAATGATACGATGATTGGTCGTATTGAAAAGACGCTAAATAATTTTGATGAGCCAACAAGTTTTGAAAAAGAAATGAATACAATCTCTTGGTTATCATTCGTTTAATGTTAGTACTTGTTCCAGTTGTATTTGTGATTAATGGTTTAACCGATAGTGACTGGTTAGAAGCAGGGAGTATTTGCACTTAGTGTTGCGGTTGGATTTAACACCAGAGATGTTACCAATGATTATTACAGCAAGCCTTGCTAAAGGTGCAGTTATTATGGCAAAAGAAAAAGTAGTCATTAAAAAAATTAAATGCAATTCAAGATTTAGGGCGCTATTGATATTCTTTGTACCGATAAAAACAGGAACATTAACACAAGATGAAATTATTTTTAGAATATCCACTAGATATTCATGCAAATCTTGACTTTAGGAGTACTAAAAAAATCGGTTATTTAAATAGTTATTTCCAAACAGGACTGAAAAAAATTTATTAGACCGTGCAATTATTACACGTACAGAAAAAGAATCAATTGAGCATGAAGATTTACGAGAACTTTCAACTCGTTATCAAAAAAATTGATGAATTACCATTTGATTTTTGAACGTCGTCGTATGAGTGTGATTGTTAAAAGAAGAAACGTCAAGAAGGAGCATTATTAGTAACAAAAGGTGCTCTTGAAGAAATGTTAAGTATTTCTTCTCATGTACAAGATGGGAAAGGAAATTTCATCCAATAACAGAAGACATTCGTCAAAAGTATTTTAGAAGCTGTTTCTCAATTGAAATGAACAAGGGGACTTCGTGTATTAGGAGTTAGTCAGAAAATTTCTATCCAAACGATTCTCATCGATTTGCAGTAGAAGATGAATCCAATATGATTTTAATGGGATATTTAGCGTTCTTAGATCCACCAAAACCTTCTAGCAGCACCAGCGATTCAAGCGTTAAAAAGAACATGGTGTTTATGACAAAAAAATTTTTAACAGGAGATAATGAAAAAGTAACACAAACAGTGTGTGAACGAGTAGGATTACCTAGTTGATTATATTTTATTAGGGAACAGATATTGAAGAGATGGATGATGCAGCTTTAGCGATAGAAGCTGAAAAAGACAACCATTTTTTTGCAAAACTTTCTCCAGAACAAAAAGGCTCGCATTATTCGATTATTAAAAAGCGAATGGGTCATAAAGTTGGATATATGGGAGATGGAATTAATGACGCACCGTCTCTAAAAAGTAGCAGATGTAGGTATTTCTGTAGATACAGCAGTGGATATTGCCAAAGAAGTAGCGGATGTCATTCTTTTTAGATAAAGATTTATTAGTGTTAGAAAAAAAGGATTAATTGAAGGTCAGTAAAGTATATGCGAACATGACAAAAATATATCAAAATGACCGTTTCATCTAATTTTTGGAAATATTTTCTCATTATTATTTGCGAGTGTATTTTTTTACCATTTTTTTACCAATGGCTCCCCTGTACATTTAATTGTGCTTAACTTAATTTATGACTTGAGTTGTGTAGCGTTGCCATTTGATAATGTAGATGATGATTTCTTAAAAGAACCACGTGCATGGACTGCTAAATCGATTACAAGATTTATGTCATGGTTAGGACCAACTAGTTCTATTTTTTTGATATTATTACATTTGCAGTGATGTTCTTTGGAATTGCGCCAATGATTACAGGAAGTAGTTATGCTGAGTCAACAAATCCTGCATTCTTCTTAATGGTTTTTCCAAACAGGTTGGTTTATTCAATCCATGTGGACTCAAACAATGGTAATTTATATGCTTCGTTCTCCTAAATTACCATTTATTCAATCAAAACCAGCCTTTTCGTTATTAGTGACATCATTATTTGCGTTATTTATCGTGACAGTATTACCGTATACACCATTAGCAACTTCCTTAAAAACTAGCTACTTTAAATGGGATGTATTTCTTAGCTTTTAATTTTAATTACAGTAAGTTATATGTTATTAGTAACGATTGTTAAAAAAAGTGTATATTAAGAAATATCGTGAATGGTTATAGAAATGAATGTTTATATGATTAGTGACATTTTTACTTGTGTTTGATCATGAGAAGGGCCCTTGGATTTGAGAAGTTTGCAATTCATTTTCTTTTTTTGGTATAATGGAGATACAAAAAGAGCCGAGCTGCAACTCGACTCTGTGTAGACCGTTAAAAAGACGGTGGCTTGTTTATGATGTTTTAATAACACCGCAAACTATACCCAAGTTTTGTGCGGTGTTATTTTTGTCTTTGATTTCTATCAGTTTGACAATGAGCGATACTAATGCAAACTAGAAAAAGTCGCAAAAGAGACACACCAATGTCAAAGCTTCATAGACTGACAAAATGCAACCTCCTTTCGATAGATTTTGATACAGATGCTCATAAGCATCACCTACCTTTATAAGAGATTGCCACCGCTTTAAAACTTTCTACGCAGAGAGTGTACCATAAACGAAATAGAAATGATAGAAGAATGTGTAAATAATCACATTGTGATAATAGTATTACTTGAAAGTATTTTAGTGATAGTTATTTGAGGATCATTTTTACTTGTGTTTCATTGAGACATTATCACTTTGTGTTTGACACTCTTTTTGAAGTTGATGGTATTTAAGGTTTTTATCTCATAGCCATTTTCTTCAAGCATCTTGCCGCATTCAACGACTATCGTTTCCTTTAGGATCTCTAACACAATATGAAGAGTGCATTTGCATTAGGTTCGGCTTTATATAAAAATCTCATTTTTCCTGAACCAGAACTACCTATAACAAGTACATTTTTTTATTTTCTTTGCATACTTTGGATTTGCCTGTCTTTCCATTTATTGTTAATCGCTCAGTTTGAGTAAGCAAGATATTATTTTGGAACTTTTCATCCACATACGTCTGAATATCTTTTGTCGTTCCCTCATGAAGCGTTTTGTCAAGTACCTTTTCTCATTTATTGACGCCTTATTTTGAACAACAAAAAAACAGCAAAACCTGTTTGATTTGCTGTTAATTAAACCGATACATAATATTAAATGATAACTATCTTTAATACAAAAATTTTTGAACGATAGCTATTCCTTCAACTCAAGTCAATCAAATAATTATTTACTAGATAACTTAAATTGCTCTTCTTTCTTATCAAAAACTTAGTAAATAGTCTTTTCCTCTTTCAACATTAAGCTCCACTGTTTGTAGGTCCCCATGTTGTAGTAACGCTTTTATGTAACACTCCAGGTCTAGTATATGTGTAAGTTACTTCTAAAAACAATATCTCCTGGATCTGCACAAACTATATATTTTGCTTTTTCATTAAAAAAATAGCAGCTTCACCACTGATTACTCTAGCATATAATTGTTTTTGAGTGATTACATTATTTCCGGAAGAAAGCTCAATTTTCACCGCATTAGGATGTACAGCTAACCATTTATTCAAGGCATTTTTTTGTTCATTTTATTTGACACAAACGAAAAAAACACCCGCTAATATAAAAATTGCAATCACAACATAGGCATATACTCCCATTGAAAAAAATGCTTCTAAATATTTCTCCATTTTCATTCTCCTTTTTAATTATTTTTTTATTAACATCATTTAATTTAATTGTTTTGCTTTTTACTCCAACCACTCCTAAATCTTCAATAAGTTCATTATATTTTTCTTTTTCCCTAGCGAAGATAAATCAAACATTTCCTTATTACCATCTTCTGTATAAAGATATAAGAAAAACGAGTCATTGTTTCTTTGTTCTGAAGAAATATGAACTTCATTTAGATTATAGTTAAATTCCTTTTTTTCCCATCGTTTATCGATAAACGATTTCCATTTATAATTATTTTTAGTTCTCAATTGCCTAAATATACTTATTACAACCAAAATAATGATGATAGAAGATATAATAATTGCAACTTTATATCCTCCAATTACTCCGGAAATTAAAAATGCAACAAGCACTCCAAAAAAATCATTATTATTAAATTATAAATAACCGCAACTAGGCTTCTTCTATATATTTTCTCCAAAAATCAACCGTCCTTAAAGTACAATAATGATACTAACGTATATCTAATTTTAAAAACAAAAATTACGTATAAAAATATATATCTTTGTATACAAAATGTCAATCTTAATTTTTCACCATGCACGCAATATTTATTCGTATTTCTTCACTCAAAAATTCGTTTAGTATCATACTATTATTTTAATTTTATTCGAATTTTATACCTCTAACTCTTTCTTCTTTACCTGTGTTAATCCTCTCTTTTCTTGCAGTAATTTATCTATACAACCTCTAACACTTTCAGCCTGTTCCACTTCTTTTCGTATTTTAATTTCTCATTCACGTTTAGATAATCCTCCATAAGACTCCTCCATAATATTAGAATGAATTTATTGTAACATTATTTGGGACATTTTTACTTGTGTTTCATTGAGACATTATCACTTGTGTTTGACAACGTGAAAACTATTTTCTTTCCACTGTTGCAATTTTTCAGAAAAGTAGAGTATAATAATATCTGCCGTTAGACCATATGGCAATAGCGAACATATGAATCGAGTCAGGTCCGGAAGGAAGCAGCTATAAGTATCGTTCGTTATGTGCTGTATGTACATAGAAGAAATTACAGGCTGGGGCTAGTGTTCCAGCCTGTTTTTATAAGTAAGTATTTTTGGAATAGATGGAGGAGCTCTCTAGTGAAAAAAACAAAGGATTCAAAGAGGAAGAAAAAGCACTTAGTAGAAGTTCAATCGAAATTTGATGCAAAAAAATACAATCTGAAAAAAACAAAGATTAAACAGATGAACACTTTAGATCAACAACGTCAAGATTTCATTGATTTTTCAATTCATCAATTAGAAGAACAAAAAGAATCTCCTTATTTTGGAAGAATTGATGTGCAGTTTGAAGGTGAACTAGAAGTGGAAAAAAATGTATATCGGTTCATCTACATTTTTTTGATGAAGAAAAAAACAAGTGCAAGTTTATGATTGGCGAGCGCCGATTGCAAGTTTATTTTATGAAGGAACTTTAGGAGATTTAACGTATCAAACACCTTCAGGAATTCAACATGGTCAAGCCTTTTTTTTAAAAGCGAGATATTGTTATTAAAAAAAGGGAAAAATTCAATCTGTTTATGATGTTGAAAATGAAGAATCGTTATTGATGGAAATATTAAGTGCACCAACGAATCGTGATGGACATTTAGAAGGAATTACAGCAACGATTCAAAAAGGAACAAAAATGAAATTATTCGTCATAAACAAAAAAAGATTGGTTGATTGTTAATGGTTGTGCAGGTAGTGGGAAAAACAACGATTTTATTACAACGAATTGCGTATTTGATGTATCAATCAAAAGATCAAACGCATAATGATATGTTATTGTTATCACGTAACCAATTATTTGCTAAGTATATTTCACATGTTATTCCGAATTTGACAGGTAGTGAATTATATCAACAAACATTAGCGCAACATACAGTAGAATTATTTAAAAAAAGTTTTTCTTAAATAAAAACAACTATGTTAGTACCAACTAAAAACGAGAAGAGCGTATTTAACAGATAGCGAATGGGCGGCTCTTATTGCTGAACAATTGCCAGCTTTATCGGTAGCGAATTTATATTTCCGTCCGATTTCAATTAAAGGATTTAGAATTTTTGGTGAAAAAGATTATCAAAAAAATTATTGAACAAGTAAATCCTAAATTAACATTATATCAACAATTGGTACAAATTCAGGAAGTGTTAGAAAAGAACTTAAAAACGTCGTTTAAATCGTTTTTATGTTTCTGAAGTCGCTAAAAAGTGTATATGAAGAAATGTCTCCTATGCAAATTGAAGTATTGATGAAAAAAATCAAGAATTTAATAGTGAGACAGAATATTATCAAATGCTAGGACAACGAGTATTTGAAAAAAACAATCACAAGATGCTGAACAACAAGTAGAAATGTTTGCTTTTTGTCAATTTTGCTAAACATCTACAAGACTGGATGCCACTAGCAAAAACAGCGTAGAGAAGAATTAGGAAAAAGTAGATAATGCTCAGTTACCTTTAAAAGATACAGGTGAAGGACGTCTTCAAGTAACAGCAGAAGGAGTAAGAGTGTTACTTTACGTAGCAACAATGATTGCTCCAATTCGTGATTATCAAGGATATACTCACTTATTTATTGATGAAGTTCAAGATGTGTCATTTATTATTCATGGCAGCATTATCCAATTATTATTTCCGTGCAAAATTTACTGTAGTAGGAGATACATTCCAATCATTCTCAACAGCTACAACGATTTTTCTCTTTAGAAGAACGTCATCCAGAATTAGTAGCAGCATTTTTTTCAAAGAACGTGTATTAGAACATCGTTCATTAGAAATTAGTTACCGTTGTACGGCGCAAATTACTCGTTTTGCCAATGGTATTTTTAGGTTGGGAATTAGATAAAAAAATGTCTTTCCACGTACGGGTGAAGAAGTTGGGGTATTTGTCGATGAAGAACCTTCAATTGAACGATTGAAGAAATTAGTCGAAGATACACCTGAATGTTATCATACAAATGCTATTTTCTGCCGTACAATGGACGAAGCAAAAAGTTTTACAAAAAGAGTTAGTCGAGTATGATGCTGAATTATTGGAAGATACAAGTGAGTCATTAGGGTAGTCGATTAGTAGTGACAACGATTGAAGTTGCTAAAGGGCTAGAATTTGACCAAGTCTTTATTTGGCAAGCAACAAAAAGATCGCTATGCAACGATGAAAGAACGATTTATGTTCTATACAACTTGTACTCGTGCAAAAACATCGCTTGAATATTTTTAACGACTCCAGAGGTGACAAGGGTTTTATTGCAAACTCTAAAGCACCAATGTCTGTTTTTGGAACATTCCGGTAGTCAAATCTCATAAAAAAATGTAAAATAGTAAAGAATAGAAAACATAACCTACAATCGTAGCGTTGTGTTTTCTTAGTATAAAGTCAAAAGGAGAAGACCGATGGCTTATCAAGCGTTATACCGAAAAATGGCGACCACAAAAATTTGAAGATATGATGGGACAAACTGCAGTTACGAAAAACATTGAAAAATGCGATTATCCATCATAAAAACAAGTCATGCGTATTTATTTACAGGTCCAAGAGGGAACTGGGAAAGACAAGTGCTGCGAAAAATTTTTTTGCTAAAAGCAATTAACTGTTTGAAATCCTCAAGATGGAGAACCTTGTAATGAATGTTTATTATGTAAAGGCATTACAGAAGGAACGATTGGGGACGTTATTGAAATCGATGCGGCGAGTAATAATGGGGTAGAAGAAATTCGTGATATTCGAGATAAAGCTCGTTATGCGCCAACTCAAGCAACGTATAAAGTTTATATTATCGATGAAGTGCATATGTTATCAACAGGAGCATTTCAATGCTTTATTAAAAAAACATTGGAAGAACCGCCCAAAAAAATGTTATTTTTCATTCTAGCAACGACTGAACCGCATAAAAATTCCAGCAACGATAATTTCACGAACACAGCGATTTGATTTTAGAAGAATAACAAATGATGAAATTATTCAAAGACTTCGTTATATTTTTAGAACAAGAAGAGATTGCATATGAAGAAGAAGCGCTAAAGTGTCATTGCTCGTTGTGCTAATGGTGGAATGCGTGATGCATTAAGTTTATTAGATCAAGTTATTTCATTTAGTGATGATAAAGTGAGTTTTGAACAGGCCATTCAAGTTTCTGGAAGTTTAACGGATGATTTAATGATTGAATTTGTTCGATTATTGACTCAGCAACAAGCACAAGCAGCATTATTACAATTACAAGACTTATTATTGCTAGGAAAAGAAGCATCTCGTTTAATTGAAGAATGGCTAGAATTTTCTAGAGATTTATTAGTTGCTAAGCAAACAGGAGATATGATTGGTAGAAGTGAAGCTTTTGTGGAGTTTGCAAAAAGAGGTTGAAGAAGCTTTTTATATCGCTTTATGGATGCTTTTAAAATCAAACGCAACAAGAAATGCGATTTACGACAAAACCAACCATTAGTTTAGAAGTCTTTACGATTAAAAATGGCACAACCAGTAGTAGCGGTAACTCAGCAAGCAGCCCCAGCGAATCAGGAATATGTTTCTCAATTGGAACAACAGTTACAAAGTTTACAGCAACAGATGTCTCAATTATTACAAGGACAAAGGAGTAGTAGTTCCTAAAAAAAGCGACATCAACTCCACAAGCAAAAAGCAAGTACATATAAACCAAATATTGGAGAAGTTTATAAAGTGCTAGATGCTGCAACTCGTAAAGATTTAATTTTTATTCGAGAATTGTGGGGCGATTTATTACAAATGCTGTCGACCACTCAAAGAGCGTTATTGAAAGCAAGTGAACCTGTAGCAGCTAGTCCAAATGGATTTGTCTTAAAATTCGATTATGAAATTTTATGCCAAAGAGCACAGGAAAGTGTCGAACTTCATGAAGATATTGCTCGTCATTGTCAAATATTAGCGCAGTATCCTGGGGAATTTTTGTCAGTGTGACAGGAGAACAATGGGTACAAATTCGACAAGATTATTTACGAGATAAGAAAGAAAAAGCAAGAAGCAGAAGGTGTGACTCATGCAACAGAAATGGAAGAGCAACCGACTGATGAAGAAGAAAAAAATGAAGTAGAACAATTAGTTCAAAAATACGATTGATTTGTTTGGAGAAGAAATTGTTCATATTTCAGAAGAAACAGAAAAACAATTAAGGAGGAATCAACATGCGTGGAATGGGAAATATGCAAGGCATGATGAAACAAATGCAAAAATTACAAAAAAACAAATGGCACAAGCTCAAGAGGAGTTAAACCAAACAGAATATGTAGGAAGTTCTCAAAGTGACTTAGTACAAGTGACAGTGAATGGAAAACGTCAAGTACTTTCTGTATCGATTAAACCAGAAGCGGTTGATGGAGATGATGTTGAATTATTACAAGACTTTAGTATTAATGGCAACAAATCGTGCTTTTAGAGCAAGCTGAAAAAAAGCAAATGAGCAAACAATGGGACAATTTACTAGAGGATTAAATATCCCTGGATTTTAATGAGTTGAGGTGAGAGGATGCAATATCCAGAACCAATTGCTCGATTAATGGATAGTTATATGAAACTTCCTGGAATCGGGGCGAAAAACAGCAGCTCGTCTAGCTTTTTTCAGCATGGAAATGCCGGAAGAAGAAGTGATGAATTTTGCCAATGCACTCATTAGTTGTAAACGAGATTTAACGATGTGTTCTGTTTGTGGGAATATTACGCAAGAAGATCCATGTGAGATTTGCCAAGATGCTTCTAGAGATAGAACCAAAAATACTAGTTGTTGAAGATAGTCGAGATGTGATGAGTTTAGAGAGAATGAAGGAATATAAAGGTTTGTACCATGTTCTTCATGGTGTTCTTTCTCCCAATGGAAGGGACAGGACCTGATGACATTAATGTGGCTTCTCTCATTCAGCGTCTTCAAGATCCTACTGTAGAAGAAGTGATTATTGCTACTAATGCAACTGCAGAAGGTGAAGCAACTGCGATGTATTTATCTCGTTTAATTAAACCAGCTGGAATTAAAGTGACGCGTTTAGCGCATGGTCTTGCAGTTGGTAGTGATATTGAATATGCAGATGAAAATGACTTTATTCAAAGCAATTGAAGGACGAAGAGAGCTGTAATGCTGTTATAAATTACAAATAGACTTCCCTTGTATAGTAGCAGGAGGACGCAAGCAGCCTCCTGAAAGCGAGTCTCATTGCTAAAACTTCGAGCCTAGGTCTCGAAAGTTTTCCCTGTCCAATAAGCAGCTGATGCGGCTTATTGGACTAATGCTACTATGGGAAGTCTTTTGTGTTTGAAGGATATGATTCGACGAAAATCCAGGTTATGACTAAGTCGACAAAACAAAAATAAATCAAATGAAAAATCAAAGAAAACGAAATGCTATTTTTTTGCTCAGAAAAAGATCATAGCGTAAATGATTCAGTATATTTTTGACATGGCTATTTAACCATGCTAAAATGAGTTTATCGAATAAGTAGCTCAGGTTACACCAAAGCCCTAAAGGATGCCAGTCCCTTAGGGCTTTTTTGACGTTCTTTTTCAGATTAACGGGTGCTTATAGGCTGACTATCGTTTATCCTCATCGTCCAGCCATTTTGCAAATGAAATATGCCAGTACATTTGCCATAACGTTGAGGAAGAGCTCGAATAAGTAACTCACGACTATCACCTCCTCTCACTACCTACAAGTAGCAATCGGTTTTCCGATAGCGATTTCATTGTACCCCTAATTTTTATAAAAAAACAAACTGGTCGCTCTAAAAAGCCATATTTTCTCTCCTATCTCTTTTTAGATGATTTTTACTATCCAAAAAGAATAAAAACGCCAAAGACTAATACTTTCTAAGGATAGATTATAATTGAGGTTAAAAAAGGTGATTAGAGGAAATTCTAACTACCTTTTTGTGTTTTCTTCTTCATAACTAAAAAATCCTTTTTGCATGGATGAAAAACCAAATACAAAAAAAGGTCTAAAGATTTTTATAACTATTTATGAAATCATTACCAAAGAATCTCGCATTGTTTATTAACTGTGTCTTGGAATGATTCTACAGGTGCTTCGTTTGTAATAATATAATCAATTACATTGTAATTGGCTAATTTAAAATAGTGACTTGTATGGAATTTAGAAGAATCTGCTAATAATACCGTCAAATCAGAATTAGCAATCATTTGTTGTTTTAGTAAAGCTTTGATTATAGTTTGCTTCATAAGAACCAAATCGATCGAGACCTCTACAACTCATGAAACAAATGTCTGCATGAAAATTATTGATAAAATGGTTTGGCGAAATCTCCCAATGCTGAATTTGTCCCGTAATCAATGTAGCCACCGCAGAAAAATAAAGTGATATTGTCATAATTATTCAGTTGCCGTGCGATTTCTAGTCCGTTTGTTATCACACGTAAATTTTGTAAATTTGCTAAATATGGAACGAGCATCGCGGCTGTTGATGAACTATCAATAAAAAAATCGATTGATTATCCGTTAAAAAAATGTTGAAGCTGTTTCAGCGATATATTTTTCCCTGAAGTTTCTTCTTGTTTACGACTCTCATAAGTATATTCAACATTGTTTGTTGTTACTAGTCTCACTTCTCCATGAGTTCGAATGATCTTTCCATCTTTTTCTAATTGAATTAAGTCTCTTCTTAAAGTTGAAGTAGAACAGAACATGAGTGATTCCAATTGTATTGTAGAAATCATTTTTTTCTTTTCGATAAAATATCTAATATTTTTGACATTCGTTCGTAAGAAACCATATTAACCCCTCCTGATATAATACACATTGAATAATTTTGAACACTTTTGAACAAATTATAGCACAAATTTTGGAGAAATTCAATAGCGCTTTCATGTATTGTATCCGCTTTTCTAATATTGGTATGATGAAATCAAGAAATAGATGGTACTATTATGACATTTGATGATCATACCTTCATCTTAACGCCAACAAGTATCAATAAAAAAATAAGAAGGGGGAAACATTTAAAACAAAAAGTTTTAAAAAGATAGGAAGTAAAAATTAGTCAGGATTTCAAAATATGGATTGAATGATACTGACAAAAGGTAAAACAAGGAGGAAGGAAAAAATGATACAACATCCACGTATCGGGATTCGTCCTACGATCGATGGCCGTCGTCAAGGGGTTCGCGAATCTTTAGAAGTACAAACAATGAATATGGCCAAAAGTGTGGCAGCTTTGCTAGAGTCAACATTGAAATATCCAGACGGACAACCTGTTGAATGTGTAATTTCACCATCAACAATTGGACGTGTGCCAGAAGCTGCGGCTTCACATGAATTATTCAAAAAAATCAAACGTTTGTGCAACAATCACAGTAACTCCATGTTGGTGTTATGGTAGTGAAACAATGGATATGTCACCTGATATTCCACATGCTATTTGGGGATTCAATGGAACAGAAAGACCAGGAGCTGTATATTTAGCAGCTGTTCTTGCTTCTCATGCTCAAAAAAGGAATTCCAGCATTTGGTATTTATGGTAAAGATGTTCAAGAAGCATCTACAACAGAAATTCCAGAAGATGTAAAAAGAAAAACTTTTACGTTATGCTCGAGCAGCATTAGCAACTGGATTAATGAGAGACACTGCTTACTTATCAATGGGTAGCGTTTCAATGGGTATCGGTGGTTCAATCGTAGATCCTGATTTCTTCCAAGAATATTTAGGAATGCGTAATGAATCAGTGGATATGACAGAATTTACTCGTCGTATCGACCGTGGTATTTATGACCATGAAGAATTTGAACGTGCTCTAGCTTGGGTAAAAAGAAAAATGTTAAAGAAGGTTTCGATCGTAACCGTGAAGATTTAGTATTAAGTCGTGAAGAAAAAAAGATAAACAATGGGAATTTGTTATTAAAAATGTTCATGATTGGTCGTGACTTGATGGTTGGTAACCCTCGATTAGCTGAACTTGGTTTTTGAAGAAGAAGCTGTTGGTCACTATGCTTTAGTAGGTGGATTCCAAGGTCAACGTCAATGGACAGATCACTTCCCTAATGGGGACTTTATGGAAACATTCTTAAATACTCAATTTGACTGGAATGGTATCCGTCGTCCTTACATTTTCGCTACAGAAAATGATGCATTAAATGGTGTATCAATGTTATTCAACTACTTATTAACAAATACACCACAAATTTTTCGCAGACGTTCGTACTTACTGGAGTCCAGATGCAGTTGAACGTGTAACAGGTCATAAATTAGAAGGTCATGCAGAAAATGGATTCTTACACTTAATTAACTCAGGTTCTTGTACTTTAGACGGTACAGGTCAAGCTACTCGTGATGGAGAAGCTGTTATGAAACCATTCTGGGAATTATCTCAAGATGAAGTAGATGCAATGCTTGAAAATACAGATTTCCCAGCAGCAAACAGAGAATACTTCCGTGGTGGCGGTTACTCAACTCGCTTCTTAACAAAAAGGAAATATGCCTGTAACAATGGTTCGCTTAAACTTATTAAAAGGTGTAGGACCAGTATTACAAATTGCTGAAGGTTACACATTAGAATTACCAGAAGAAGTTCACCATACATTAGACAATCGTACAGACCCAGGTTGGCCAACAACATGGTTTGCACCTCGCTTAACAGGAAAAAGGCGCATTCAAGTCAGTATACGATGTGATGAACAACTGGGGTGCTAACCACGGTGCAATCTCTTATGGACATATTGGAGCAGATTTAATTACGTTAGCTTCTATGCTACGTATTCCAGTAAATATGCACAATGTGGATGAAGAAGATATTTTTCAGACCGAAAAAAATTGGTCATTATTCGGAACAGAAGATTTAGAATCAGCTGATTACCGTGCTTGTCAATTATTAGGTCCAATTCATAAATAAAAAGAGGTAACTAGAATGACAAAAAAACAATTATTTTTAGCCTGCGTTGGCGGATTAACAACAAGTATGTTAGTAGAAAGAATTCATGAAGTAATTTATCGTGATAAATTAGATTATTCTTTCTACTCAGTAGGAATTACAGGTGTTGATAATTTAAAAAAATGTAGATGTTCTACTATTATCACCTCAATTAGCTTATCTTGAAGAAAAAGCAAAAAGCAAACCTTGAAATTCCAGTTGCAGTTATTTTCAGATGAAGATTTTTGAAAATATGCGTGGAGAAGAAGTTCTTAAAACAAGGTATTGAATTATTAGGATAAACTTATGAGTGATACTAAAAAAAGCAGAAACAGGACGATTGATGCAACTAATAGTAAAAAAAGTAGTAAAGTGACAACTTTAGCAATGCAATCCATGAAGAGTGCTCTTGCAGGTGATATATCATCTGCAAGAGAATTACTCGATGAAGCGAAAGTTAAAGGAGTAGAAGCTCACAATATTCAAACAGAAATGATTCAACTAGAAATTAAAGGGAGAAGCAAGTGCTCTGACATTATTAGCTGTACATGCACAGGATCATTTTATGAATAGTCACTTACTCGTAGAGATGGTTGGTATCATCGTTGAACAACAAGTGCAAATGAAAGCGCTCCAAGAGCGCGTAATCAAACTGGAACAGGTAGGTGAAACGCATGAGTAATCCAGTTATTCTTGAAATGAAGGGAATCGTAAAAAGCTTTGGACCGGTAAAAGCCTTAAAAGGGTGTAGATTTCGACTTAAGAGCTGGAGAAGTACACGCCCTAATGGGTGAAAATGGTGCAGGAAAAATCCACATTAATGAAAGTTTTAACAGGAATTCATAAACCAAATGAAGGAACGATTCACTATAACGGAAAAACAAGTGGAATATTCAAAACCAAAAAGAAGCAATGGATGATGGTATTGTTATTGTTCACCAAGAATTAAATATGATGAATGATTTAACAGTAGCACAAAAAATATTTTTCATTGGTCGTGAAGAAATAAATCAAGGTTTCTTTTATTGATGATAATGCTGCGAATAAAAAAAGGCGAAAGAATTATTCAATTTGTTAAAACTGGATATTAATCCACAAGAAAAAAAGTGGGTCATTTAACAGTTGGGAAACAACAAATGGTTGAAATTGCAAAAGCGTTATCGATGGATGCTAAAGTAATCGTATTCGATGAACCAACTGCAGCTTTAACAGAATCAGAAATCAATGAATTGTTCGCAATTATTGATGATTTACGTCAAAAAGGTGTAGGAATCACTTATATTTCTCACCGTATGGACGAAATTGCTCGTATTACTGACCGAGTAACGGTTATGCGTGACGGTGAATATGTAGGTACAGTAAATACAAAAGATACAACTAAAGACGAAATTATTGCGATGATGGTTGGACGTACTATTTATGAAGATCCAAAAAGCAGCATCAGCAGTGCCAGAAGATGCACCAGTAGTCTTAGAAGTAGAACATTTAAATGCAGGGAAGTACAGTGAAAAGATGTAAGCTTTGTTTTTAAGAAAAAGGCGAAATCTTAGGCTTCTCTGGGTTTAATGGGTGCAGGTCGTACTGAAGTAGCTCGATTATTATTTCGGTGCGGATAAAAAGACAGCGGTACCATTAAGATTAACGGAAAAGAAGTGGATATTAAATCACCTCAAGATGCTATTCGTGAAGGGATTGGATACTTGTCTGAAGACCGTAAACGTTATGGATGTATCGTGGATATGACAATTGCTAATAATACAGTAATGACAAACCTAGATAAGTATGTACATGGTGGTTTAATTAATGATGCAGAAATTGTTACAGCAAGTGATAAATTTGTTAAATCATTAAGAACTAAGACACCATCCTCAAAAACAATTAGTTCGTAACTTATCAGGTGGTAACCAACAAAAAGTTGTTATCGCAAAATGGTTAGAACAAGATAGTGATATCTTTAATCTTTTGATGAACCAACTCGAGGGATTGACGTTGGGGCAAAAAGTGAGATTTATACATTAATGAACGAGCTAGTTGCTCAAGGAAAAATCAATCATTATGATTTCTTCAGAATTAACAGAAATACTACGTATGAGTGACCGTATTGTTGTTATGTGTGAAGGTCGTAAAACAGGAGAACTTGACATTAGTCAAGCAACACAAGAACGTATCTTAGCTTTAGCTACAGATCGATAATTGAAGAGGGTATAAATATGGAAGAGAGAAACTCCATCTGGACTAAACTAGTAAAAACAGTTGGGCTACAAAAATTAATCGCAATAATCGCATTGATTGTTATTTTCGGATTTTTTGCAATCTCAAGTGAATCATTCCGTTCATTTGATACAGCAGTCAGCATCTTAGATGCATCTTATTACATTGGGTTTTTAGCTATTGGGGTAACATTCGTTATTATCACTGGTGGGATTGACTTATCTATCGGTACTGTAATGATGTGTGCTGCTATTACTGGTGGTGTGCTCCATACAAAAATGGGTTGGCCTTTATGGTTAGCACTTTTAGCAATTTTAGTGATTGGAGGTGTATTCGGATTATTCAACGGAGTATTGATTGCGAAATTTGGGTTACCACCATTCATTGCAACACTTGGTACAATGATGATTTCACGTGGTTTAAGTTCAATCGTATCTAATGTACAAAGTATCACTTTCCCATTACGTGGAACTGGTGAAGGTTGGTATAAAGATTTATTCAGAACGCAAGATAATCTTCCAACAGGGTTGATTGTACTGATTGTTGTAGCACTTTTTAGCAGCAGTTGTATTAAATAAAAACAAAAAGTTGGTCGTTACATTTTCGCAATTGGTTCTAAACAAAGAAGCTACAAGACTTTCTGGGGTTAATGTTATCAAATGGGAAGGTACAGCGTATGTTATTAGTGGATTATTAGCTGGTTTAGCTGGTATCGCATATGCAGCAACTTACTCAACAATTCTTCCTGGTACTGGTAACGGTATGGAACTTGATGCAATCGCAGGGGTAGTAGTCGGTGGTACTTCATTAGCCGGTGGTGTTGGTTCAGTAATTGGTACAATTATTGGGAGTATTCATCATGTCAGTATTGAAGATTGGTTTACCATATATCGACTTACAACCACACTATCAATTATTCATCACAGGATTTGTAGTAATTGTAGCGGTTTACTCTGATATCTTAATCCGTCAAAAACAAGAAAAAAATAAGCGTTAAAAAGTATTGAGTGTTTCAAAAATTTTAGTATATATCCTAAAGGGGATAAATAAAAGGAGAGAAATCTTATGAAAAAAATCATTGAAATTTGCAATTGCCACTTTTGCTTGTGCTTCTGCACTTTTTAGCAGGCTGTTCATCTAAAATCAGGTGGTGGATCAGCATCAGGTTCAAAAAGGTGGAGATTTTTAAAGTTGAAGTAATTGCGAAAGGTTTCCAACATGACTTTTTGGAAAGCAGTTAATAAAGGTGCTTCAAAAGCAGCAGATGAATTAGGTGCTAAAAATTACATTCGTAGGACCTCAAAATGAAACAGCTATTGCTGAACAATTAGAACAATTAAACAACGCAATTAATAAAAAAATCCAAAAAGCTATTGCATTAGCAGCCTTTAGATACAGAAGCTGAATTAGATGCAATTAAACAAGCTCAAAGCAAAAAAATATTCCAATTATCGGGTTTTGACTCAGGGGTACCTGGTGCACCAGAAGGAGCTATTAAAAGCAACAGCTTCAACTGACAACCACGCTGCTGGGGAAATGCTGCAGAAAACTTATTCAAATTATTAGAAAGCAAAGTTGGAGATAAAAAAAGCTCGTATTGAGGGTTGTTTCTCAAGAAGTGAAACTCTCTATCAATCACACAAAGAACAAGTGGTTTCATTGATAAAAATGGTTGAATTATTAGAGAAAAAAAGGTATTAAAAACAGCTGTAGTTGGACATGACAAATTCAAAAAAACAATGTTGCAGAAGCAGATGCTAAAGTTGTTATCGAAGTTCGTGTTCCTGCACAAGTAGACGATGCTGCTGGTAAAACAGAAGCTTCAACAGTATTAGAAAAAAAGAAGATACTATCGCAATTTATGGTTCAAATGAATTTGCTGCTAAAGCAATCATCAACGCAAACGGTGGTTTCAAAGAATCTAAAATTAGGCAAAAGATAAAAATCTTAGCTGTTGGTTTTTGACTCAGGTGCTTTTACAACAAGACGCTATCCGTAAAGGTGTATTTGTAGGTTCAGTTACTCAAGACCCAGTTCAAATTGGTTACCAAGCTGTTAAATTAGCAATTGCTTCAGCTAAAGGTGAAACAGTTAAAGACGTAGATACAGGTTCTAAAATGGTATGATGCTTCAAACATCGACAAAGAAGATATCAAAGCATTATTATATGAATAAAAATTTAAAGAATTTGGAGGAAAAAGCATGAGCTTAATGAAAGTGTTAGCTATTGATTTAGGAGCAAGTTCAGGTCGTGTCATGCAAGCCGTTTACAATGGCAGCTCCCTCCAGTTATCAGAGGTTCATCGGTTCAAAAATGAGCCGGTGAATCTTAACGATGGATTGTATTGGAATTTGTTACACCTATTTGGTGAAATCAAACAAGGAATTAAAAAAAGCTTCAAAATGATTCTATTCCGATTCGTTCCATTTCTGTTGATACATGGGAGTGGACTATGCATACTTAGATCACAATGGAGATTTGCTCTATCAACCGCATTGCTACAGAGATAATCGAATGGGGCGTTATGAGGAATCGTTCTATCAATTAATTTCAAAAAAATGAATTATTTAAGAAAACAGGAGTTCAACCTGCAACGTATAATACAATCTTGCAAATTTATTCAGATTTACAAGAAAAAAACCACAGCTAAAAGAAGTCGTACAAAGAGTTTTGTTTATCCCAGATTTAATTAATTACTTATTAGCGGGTGTTCTTGCAAACGAATATACAATTGCAAGTACGAGTGGGTTACTCGATGTATTCACACAAGATTTTTCAGAAGAAATTTTTGAAAAAGCTTGGAAATTCCAACCAAATGGTTCTCAAAAACCAGTTAAAAATGGATCTGTATTAAGAGATTTATCACCAAGAATTGTTCAAGAATTAAAAAGTTGAACCGTTTAAAAGTAATTGCAGGAGCTGGGACATGATACAGCAGCAGCAGTTTTAGCAATTCCTTATGAAAATGAAAAAGGTACTGTATTTATTTCATGTGGTACTTGGTCATTAGTAGGGAATTGAATCTGATAAACCAGTGATTACAGATGAAGCATTTGAATCAGGTCTAACAAATGAAGGATGCTTCGATGGTAAATACAGATTACTTCAAAAATACAACTGGCATGTGGATTATCCAAGAATTACAACGTGACTGGAGAAGTCAAGGTGAAGAAGTAAGCTTTGCTGAAATGGTACAATTAGCTGAAAAAGTAACGGATAATCAAACATGGATTTATCCAAACGATCCAGTATTTGCTTCACCAGGAGATATGGAAAGTAAAATTAAAGAGTTTTGTAAAGTAACAGGACAAGCTGTTCCTCAAACAAAAAGGACATATTGTACGAGTAGTAATTGAAAGTTTAGCATTAACTTATTTAGAAACAATTGAACAATTAGAAGACTTAACAAAACAAGAAATGACAACTGTACAAATGGTAGGTGGAGGAATCCAAAAACAAACTATTGTGTCAAATTACTGCAAACTTCACAAATCGTCTTGTCATTACAGGACCAGTGGAAGCAAGTGCGTTAGGAAATATCCTTTCTCAATTATTGACACTAGAAGTGATTCATTCACGTCAAGAAGCACAAAATCTAATTAAAGCTTCAGAAGTTGTGACTCGTTATGAGCCTCAACCTGTTGAAGGAGTTTTACGAATATTCAACAAAAAAATTCAAACAAATTAAGAAAGGAATTTCATCATGTTAAAAACAAATTCCTAAAAATTTTGAGTCCTGATTTAGTGGCATATTTAATGGAAATGGGTCATGGTGATGAGCTGGTAATCGCGGATGCGAATTTTCCAGCTCACCGCATTGGGACAACGTGTTGTTCGTATGGACGGACATGGCGTTCCAGTAGCATTAGAAGCAATTCTACAATTATTACCATTAGACACATATAGTTCATACCAAGCAGGACTAATGCAAGTAGTGCCGGGAGATACAACTGTTCCAGTGATTTGGGACGAATATAAAAAAATATTAGAAGAAAGTCATCCAGGTGCAGCGATTAAAGAATTTGAACGTTTTTGAATTTTTACGATCAAGCTGAAAAAGCTTATCTAGTCATTCAAACGGGAGAAAAGTGCCCTATATGGCAATATCATTCTTAAAAAAAGGTGTTTTATAAACACTATTTAAATACAAAAAAATTAATGAAACAAATATTAAGGGGAGAAACATTATGTCAACATTTTATGTACCAGCAATTAACTTAATCGGAAGAGGAGTAGTAAACGAAATTGGTTCTTATGTAAAAAGATTTAGGGTTATAATAAAGCTTTATTAGTAACGGATAAATTTATCCAATCAAGTGAAATTCTTCCTAAAGTTACAAAAACCTTTAGATGAAGCAGGAATTGATTATGTTGTATTCTCAGATGTAGAACCTAACCCAACTTGTAAAAAAACGTAACAGATGGTGTTAGCGCATTAAAAAGAAAAACAACTGTGACTTCATTATTAGTTTAGGTGGTGGATCTCCACAAGATGCTGCAAGCTGTATTTCAGTTATCGCAACAAATGGTGGAAAACCTCAAGATTATGAAGGATTACACAAATCAGCTAAAAAGGTTTACCAGTAGTAGCTATCAATACTACAGCAGGTACTTCAGCAGAAATTACAATTAACTACGTTATCACTGACGAAGAACGTAAAGTTAAAAATGGTAATGGTTGATAAAAAAATAGTTTAGCATTAATCTCAGTTAATGACCCAGAATTAATGGTTTCTAAAACCAGCTCCATTAACTGCGGCAACAGGTATGGATGCTTTAACTCACGCTGTTGAAGCATTAGTAACACCAGGTGCTTATGGAGTAACTAAAAAAATTATCAATTGGTGCAATTGAATTAATTAAAGAATATTTACCACGTGCTGTAAAAAGACGGCCATGATATCGAAGCTCGTGAAGGAATGGTAAATGCTATCTTCTTAGGTGGTATGTCATTCAACAACGCAGGTTTAGGTTATGTTCACTCAATGGCTCACCAATTAGGGTGCTGTTTACAAATTACCACACGGTGTATGTTGTGCAATGTTATTACCAGTTATTGAACGTGAAAATGCAAAAACGTGTTCCTGCAGCATTCCGTGATGTAGCTAAAAGCTTTTAGGATTAGATCCAGCTGGTAAAAACAGATGAAGAATGTGCAGCTTATGCTATTAAAGAAATTGAAACATTATCTGAAACTGTAGGTATTCCTAAGAAATTAACAGAACTAGGAATTGAAGAAAAAGACTTTGATTTCGAATATCTATCTAAAAATGCGTTAATCGATGCTTGTGCACCTGGTAACCCATTCATGCCAACATTAGAAGAAACAATTGCTTTCTATAAAGAATTATTCTAATGCATTGAAATTTTCAAATCGTAATGTCCCTTTTTGTAGGGGCATTTTTTTAGTAGACAAAAAATCCCGTCAGGTTTTTGAGTCTGACGGGAGTTTTTATGATGTGTATTTTAGTTAGTCATCAATTTTGTAATAGAAAGGTTCAACTTGTTCAGTAAATTTGATGTCCTCCCCATAAACGATCTTGGTCAATTTGTGAAGGGATCCTTAAAGTTTTGATATTGTGGAGAATCTCGAATAAAATAGGGTGTTTAAAATTAATTTTGAAAAACGTTTAAATTTCTATTGTATTTTCTTAAAACCTGGACTAGTATATAAGTATACAAATATTAGGAGGTAAAAATTATGATTGGATTAATTTTAACAGGACATGGGGAGTATGCAGTTGGTGTAGGTCATGCATTAGAAATGATAGCAGGGAAGCAAGAGGCTTTTAAAGTAGTACCGTTTCGTGAAAGTGAACCGATGGAAACATTGGAGTCCAATATGAAATCTGCAATAATTGAATTACAAAATACAACAGAAGGAATCGTTGTATTTGCTGATTTATTGGGAGGTAGCCCGTTTAAAAGCAGCGATGTTAAGTGCTACTAATTTTGAAAATGTAAAAAGTAGTAGTCGGAACTAATTTACCAATGCTAATCGAAATTGCAATGTTTCGTGAATTTTCAAATGATGTACAAGCAGTAGTAACGCAAAGTTTAAATGCAGGTAAAGAAGGTATTCAACATGTAGTTTTATCAAAAAAAGTAGAAGAAATAATTGAAAATGATGAGGAAGGTATTTAATTCTGATAATTAGTTGAACAAGAAAAATAAAGTAGTCATAATACCTATGTAAACATATGAATGTGGTTGTAATTTGTATAACTATTTCTGGTTTATGAAGGTAATATTTTTTTAACAAAAAAACTTAACGTGTTAACGTTGTAATTTTTCTTGAAACGTTACTTGTTTAGTGTTAGACTATGTAAGAGAGCGTTACCAATAGTAAAAATATTGTTAAATAACAATTAGCTTTTTATTAAAAAGGAGGATAACAATGGAAACTAGATATACACATAGTCCTGAGGACATAAGACATTATTCTACAGATCAATTAAGAAAGGAATTTTTAGTAGAAAAAGGTATTTGAACCAAATCAAGTAAAGTTAACATACACTCATAATGATCGTATGATTTTTTTGGTGGTGTAATGCCATTGGAAGAAAAAAATTAAGTATTGAATTATCTACTGAATTAGGGGTAGAGTATTTTTCTTCAAAGACGTGAAATGGGAGTGATTAATATTGGTGGTCCCGGTATCATAGAAATTGATGGGACTGTTGAAAAATATGCTAAAAACAAGATGGATACTATATTGGAAAAAGAAACTAAAGAAGTTAAGTTCTCAAGTCTATCTTCAGAAAAACCCAGCTAAATTTTTATATTGTTTCAGTTCCGGCACATCATAAATACCCAAATAAAAAAATTGAGTATTGAAAAAAATTATTCCACTTTGTATGGGGGATTCCAGTACATTAAATCAAAGAAAAATTTATCAATATGTTCACCCTAATCAATGTGAAAGTTGCCAACTACAATTAGGATATACTGTACTTGAACCAGGTAGTTCATGGAATACAATGCCATGTCATACACATGAACGTAGAATGGAAACGTATCTTTACTTTGATATGGAACCTGATACAAAAGTGTTTCATTTTATGGGAACTCCACAAGAAACAAAAACACTTAGTAGTTGGAAATGAAGAGGCTTGTATTTCACCTAGTTGGTCAATTCATTCAGGAGTTGGTACTTCAAACTATACATTTATTTGGGGAATGGCAGGAGAAAAATATTACATATACAGATATGGATATGGTGCCAATGCAAGAACTAAAAATAGTGAGGTGTTAAAAATGTCAAATGAATTATTTTCTTTAAAAGGAAAAGTTGCACTTGTAACTGGTGCAGTATATGGAATTGGATTTGCGATTGCTGAAGCTTTAGCGAGTGCAGGAGCAACTATAGTGTTTAATGATAGAAATCAAAGTGGCGTTGAAAAAGGTTTAGCAAACTATGCTGAAAAAGGGAATTAAAGCATATGGATATGTTTGTGATGTTACTGATGAACCTGGAGTTCAAGAGATGGTTAAAAAAATTGAATCAGAAGTAGGTGTAATTGATATACTAGTTAATAATGCTGGTATTATCAAACGTATTCCTATGCATGAAATGTCGGCTGAAGATTTCCGACAAGTTATTGATGTAGATTTAAATGCTCCATTTATTATGGCTAAAGCAGTTATTCCATCAATGATTCAAAATGGTGGAGGTAAGATTATCAATATTTGTTCAATGATGAGTGAGTTGGGACGAGAAACGGTATCAGCATATGCTGCTGCAAAAAGGTGGCTTGAAAATGTTAACTCGTAATATTGCATCAGAATATGGTAGCTACAATATTCAATGTAATGGGATTGGACCAGGATATATCGCAACACCTCAAACAGCTCCTCTTCGAGAAATTCAACCGGATGGAGAAAGACATCCATTTGATAAATTCATTATTGCAAAAACTCCAGCTGAACGTTGGGGAGAAGCGGAGGATTTAAAAAGGACCTGCAATCTTTTTAGCAAGTAGTGCGAGTGACTTTGTAAATGGGCATATTTTGTATGTTGATGGTGGGATTTTAGCATACATTGGAAAACAACCGTAAAAAATAGTCTAAAAACAGAAAAAAATAAGAACACCTCTTATGGATATTTAGAGGTGTTTCATTATGTTTACTTAACAACATAATTTTGTTATTATTACGGTATTCTAGAAGGACGGAAGTGTTATTATTGCTACGAAAATATGAAATTATTAAGCAAGATATTCTTAGAGAAATAGATGAAGGAAAAATTTAAAACCAGGATCTAAAATTTATTCTGAAGGTGATTTAAAAAGAATTTACAATGTGAGTAATACAACTGTGGTAAAAAGCTTTAAATGATTTAGTAGCTGAAGGTTTCTTGATTCGAAAAACAAGGAGAAGGTACCTTTGTTCGAAAAAAATATGCTGCATCGAAAAGTTAGTTTTACTGAAAAAATTAAAAAAAGGTTTTTGAATCCTAAAAAAATTCGGAAAAAAATTTTGTACAGACATTCGTATTTGTAATGATATAAACATTCGCACAAAAATTTGATGCAAGCGATCCTTTATACGAAATTATTCAAAAAAAGCGTTAATTGATGAAACAATGTGGAAAAATACAAAAAAGATATGTTCAAGTTGCAAAAATTAAGTGAAGATTCTATTGAACGTATTACACAAAGGTGGCAGTGTTTCTAAAAGAGTTAGCGCTAGAAAAAAATTTGGTAAATATGCCAATGTCTATGACTATTGAATTTAAAGAAATGAATAATAGCGAAACAGAAGAACTTCAATCACATTCACTAGTGTTGGTGAAGAAAACAATTTATTCTAACACAACAAAAAGAAGTAATTGAGTATTCTGAAAGTTATATTCATCCTAGTTATTATGAAATAGAAATTACAGCAGAATAGATTGAAAAAGCTCTCAAATTTTTGAGAGCTTTTTTGTGTTTTTAAAAATAAACCGTTTACAAAGAAGGTATTTTTGGTAATATTCTTATAGGGTTAACACGTTAAGTTTAAAAATTGGGAAGGATGATTGTGATGAAAAAGAAGTTGGATGTATAGTTTAATTTGCTTTTTGTATTAACTTTTTGTATTCGTTATGGGAAAACGATAAACTAAGTTATGCTAAAGAATTGAGTGAGCATTCTGTCAATCTTGTCAAAAATGGTGATTTTAATTTGAAAGAGGATAGTCAGAATAAATGGACTGGAAAAATCTGCAACAAATTGGAATACTCCGTGGATTCCAAAAAGTGTAAAAAGATAAGTACCATATTACTGTAACTGATGATGGTATATTAAGAATGGATTCAGATGCAGAAATGAGAGCTGTTGTTGGACAAGATATTACTGTAGAGTCTAATCAAAAAGTATATTTTTCTCAGCAAGAATAAAAACAGAAGCTTTTAAAAGTCTAATATAGGAGCTCGTGTTCGAATACTTTCTTACGATAACAATAATAAACAAAAAGTCAAAATCTATGGTACTCTAAAAAAATTTAGTTGGAGATAATGATTGGACGACAATTACAGGAGAGTTCGTTTCCGGTGAAGATACTGTAAAGATTCGATTAGAGCTATTTTATGAAACAGGAACTGGAACAGCATACTTTGATGATGTGAGTCTTTTAAAAATCAGAAAATACAACTTCTATTGAAAATGAAGGAATCAAAGAGATTGAGTTTGATAATTCTGTAACATTAAATATTAATAAACAATGGTTATTACCTGGAAATTACCAATATGAAGTGAAAGATAATAGTATTGCTTCAGTGGAAGCTGGATTTATTGTTCCTAAAAAAATAGGAACGACAGAATTAATGGTAAGTGCACCTGGGAAAAAAAGATAAGATGGTATCTTTAGTTGTAGAAAAAAATCTAATAATATTTTTGATTCTCTCTTGCAAAAATGGGATACAATGATTTCAGGAAATAGATATTTTGATAGTCAAAGTAACTATATGAATAAAAATTTTTGAAAGTAATGAAAAAGATGTAGAAAGTTATCTTGCAAAACTTCAAAAATAATGATAAAAATTTGGGATGATTTAGCTGATTATACTAAATCAGCTAATTTAACGAAAAACATATCGTCGTCTTGAACAAATCGCAAAAATCAGTTACAAACCCAAAAATCTAAATACTACAATGATAAGGAAGTTATAAATATAGTAAAACGTAGTATGAAGTTAATGGAAGATAATTATTATAATGAAAACACTGAATCAAAAGGAATTGGTGGGATTATGAAATTGGTGTTCCTAGAGCTATTAATAATATTTTAACCATTATGAATCATTATTTTAGTAAAGAAGAAATTGTGAAACTATTACTTCCAATTTCTAAAAATGGTACCTGACCCGTCGAAAATAATGGTAAGTCAAAAACAGAGGGAAAAAAAGGCTGTTGGAGGCAATCTTTCTGATTTAGGAAAAAGTAAAAAGTTATTGAAGGAATTTTATTAGAGGATAATGAAAAAAATTAGAAGTAGCGATTAATACTGTGAGTAATGTCTTAGAGTTGGTTTCTGAAGGAGAAGGATTTCACTATGATGGTTCGTATGTAGATCACACCAATATAGCATATACAGGAGCCTATGGAAATGTTTTTAATAGATGGATTCTCTCAATTACTTCCAGTTATCCAAGCTAGTCCTTATAAAATTGAACAAAAATAAACTAAAAAAATTTTTATATAACTGGATTTATGAAGGTTTTCTTCCGTTAATTTATAGAGGCGAATTGATGGATATGACAAGAGGAAGATCTCTAAGTAGAAAAAAATTCAAAATGACCATTATGCCGCTGTAGAAGTATTAAGAGGTATTATGAGAATTGCTGAAGCAAGTGAACAATCTGAAAAGAATAAATTACAAGGGATTGTAAAAGATATTGTTAAGTCGGATAACTATTATGATACATTCTTATCGTTAAAAATCATTCTATGATGTGTATCTTTTTGAAACTCTTTTATCGAATAATATGGTAGGAGAAATTGAAAGAAATACTTATTTGAAAATTGTATAATGATATGAATAAAGTTGCCTACTACAATAAAGAACGTGGCTTTGCTTTTTGGGATTAGTATGCATTCTGATAAAATTCAAAATTATGAGTTTATGAATAAGGAAAATGCCAAAGGATGGTATACAAGTGATGGAGTTTCTTATTTATATAATGATGACTTAAGTCATTTTAGTGATGATTACTGGGCTACAGTTGATCCGTATAAAGTTGCCTGGGATAACAGAAAAATAATAAAGCAAGAGAAAAAGGTTTAGGAATGACAACAATGAAAAAATTCATTTGTTGGTTCTACTTTTTAAATCAAAAATTCGGAACAGTAGCAATGGATTTTTCAAATTTAGATAATACAATGAGTGCTAAAAAAAGCTTGGTTTATCTTAGGAGACCGAGTAGTATTCTTAGGTTCGGGAGTAAAGGATGCAAGTGGCACAAATGGATATACTGTTATTGAAAAATAGAAAGATTAAACGAAGTTCTAGAAATCGTAGTATGGATCAAGAAGATTACAAGGTAATTGTGGATGGAAAAGAGAAAAACAGTAGATAGTACTGAAATAGAAATACAAGCAAATAATATTTTTCCTAAAATCTTCCAATAAAGAAATGAATATTGGATATAAATTTTTAAAACACTACATCATTGAATGTGAAAAAGAAACAAGAAGTGGTACTTGGAAAGATATCAATGAAAGTCAAAAGTAATGAGACTGTAGAAAATACATTTTTAACAATTGTACAACCACATGATATGGTTAGAAACAGTTATGCGTATGTTCTTTACCCTAATAGAAATGATAAAGAATTTGAATCTGAAGTAAATAAAGAAGATATTACAGTAATTGAGAATTCAGAAAATAATCAAGTTGTTTATGATAAATCAAATAATATTTATGGAGTTGTTAAATATGATGATTCTGAGTTGAAGTTGGAAGATAATCTTGTGTTAAAAGAAAAGGGAATATATACAATTCAAAAAGAATTAAACAAGATTAAAGTGGCATTTTTAGATCCCACTAATAGTAATGCTCATTTAAATGAATTAAAGGTAAATCCATATGTGTTAAAACAAGTGATTGAACCATCTGCAGAAGATAGAGTAAGATACTTGATTTATGAATCAAAAAGTTGAAAGGAATGAGAATAAAGATCTTAAAAATGACGATAAAATGGACATCGGAAAAAGATCATAAATTAGAAACTAATAGTAAAGAATCTACAAAGAAAGATACACAAATAGAGGAGCATAACGCAATTATCTCACAAGAAAGTAGAAAAGATAGAGAATCAATTAAAGAAAAAAATAATGAATTAGAAGAACAAACAACTTCCTCAGAGAATGGTGCTGAGATAGTTAACACTTTAAGTGAACGTGATGTGAATAAAAATTACCTAATACAGGAACAAGAAAAAAATAGAATCAGCCGTAATTTTACCATTTATTTTTTTATAATAATTACGATTTTTTTATCGAAAAAAACGTTTACAAAACTAAAGATGTGATGTAAAATATAAATAAAGTTAACGTGTTAAGTCTAAAACGATTAGAGGTGAGAAAATGATTGAAAAATATTGAATTATTAAAATCGTATCAACCAAGTGATGTGGAAAGATTAACTCCTGAAATTCTTGAAAAAGCAATTAAAGATTGTCTAATAAAAATAGATCATAATTTAGATATTCTTGGTGAAGAGTATCCAACTCCAGCTACATTTAATAATGAGTATAAAATCATGGATAATACGGAGTGGACAAATGGTTTTTGGACAGGATTGCTATGGTTAGCCTATGAGTTAACAGGAGAAGAAAAGTATAAAAAAGCAGCTGAAAAGAATGTTCTTTCATTTATTTATCGAATTGATAATTTAATTGAGGTTAACCATCATGATTTAGGATTTTTGTACACTCCATCTTGTGTCAGTGCTTATAAGTTAACTGGAAATATTCAAGCAAGAGAAGCAGCTATAAAAAGCAGCAAAAACAATTGTCTTCAAGATATCAACAAAAAGGTAAGTTTATTCAAGCTTGGGGAGAACTTGGAGCACGTGATAACTATAGATTGATTGTTGATTGTTTATTAAATATTCCTCTCCTTTTCTGGGCGAGTAAAGAAACTGGTAATGAAGAATTTGCTGAGATAGCAAAAGAACATTTTAAAAACAACAGTCAAAAAAATGCTATTCGTAAAGATGCTTCAGCTTTTTCATACTTTTTATTTTAATCCAGAAACAGGAGAAACCAGCATATGGTAAAACTAGACAAGGATATTCTGATGATTCTGCATGGGCTAGAGGACAATCTTGGTTAATATATGGAATAGCACTTTGTAATGCTTATTTCCCTATAGAAACTAACTTTGGAATATTTTCAAGCTGTGACAAATTACTTTTTTTAAATAGATTGCCTGAAGATTTTGTGTGTTATTGGGATTTGATTTTTTTGATGATAATTCAGGTCAGCCACGTGATACTTCAGCTGCTGCAATAGCAGTATGTGGAATGAATCAAATGTCAAAAGAATATCCTGAAAATAAAAATTTTTGAAGAATATAACAAATGGGAAGATAGAATTCTATATAATCTTATTACTCGATATACAAAACAAAAAAAGCAAGTGGAGTTGTTGCCCTTTTTAAATGAAGGAGTTTATTCTTGGCATTCAGGTAAAGGGAGTAAATGAAGGAAATATTTGGGGTGATTATTTCTACCTAGAAGCTTTTAATGCGTAAGACAAAAAAATTGGAAAATGTATTGGTAAAGAAAGGAAGGGGTTATATGGAAAATAAACCAAACATTAAAATGGTCAGAATCGATGAACGATTGATCCATGGTCAGGGGGCAATTATGGATTAAGAGTTTAGGAGTGAATTTAGTCATCTGCGCGAATGATGCGGTATCGACTGATGATTTACAACAAACGTTGATGAAGACTGTTTTTACCAAAAAGAAATAAATGTACGATTTTGGACGGTTGAAAGAACTGCTGAAATTATTTGGAAAGCAGCACCTCACCAAACCATTTTCGTGCTAGTTTCAAATCCAACGGATGCATTGAGATTAGCGGAATTAGGGTTTTTCCACTAGATACTATTAACGTTGGTAATATTCATTCAGCTCCAGGGAAAGACAAAGTTTCTCAATTTATTTATCTTGGTAAAGAGGATAAAGAAGCTTTGCGAACATTGAAGAATAAATATAATATTCAATTCAATACAAAAACTTCTCCAGTAACAAATGATGGAGCTCAAACATTAGAAAAAAATTATTAGAAGCTATTAGCTGAAATGGGGGATAACAATGGAAATAACAGCATTTCAAGGTATTTTAATTGGTTTAGTAACAGCTTTCTGTTATTCAGGAATGTTATTAGGGATTTATACAAATAGAGCAATTGTAATGGCATTTTTGTAGGTTTAATTTTTAGGAGATATTCCGACAGCGTTAACGTTTGGTGCCTTAGCTGAATTAGCATACATGGGATTTGGAGTAGGTGCTGGTGGTACCGTTCCACCCTAACCCAGTTGGTCCTGGTATTGTAGGAACGATTATGGTAATTACATTAAAAGATCAAGGGATTACCCCAGAAAATGCTTTTAGCACTTTTCGTTCCCATTTGCCGTATTATTCCAATTTGTAACAACATTCTTGTATACATTCTTTGCTGGTAATCCAAAAATGGCTGAGAAAGCAATTGAAAAATGGTCACTATGGTAAATTTAAATTAATTGCACATTCAACTTATTTAGGTTTAGCTGTATCAGGATTTGTAATTGGTATTTTATCTGCTTTAAGTCGTCCAGCTTTAGAAGCTTTTTGTTAATGCATTACCAAAAATGGTTGATTAGTGGTTTTGGTGTAGCAGGTGGATTAATTCCAGCAATTGGTTTTGCAATGATTTTATCAGTAATGTTGAAGAAAGAATTAACTCCATATGTAATTTTTAGGATATGTCTGTGTAGCTTATTTAGAATTACCAACAATGGCTGTAGCGTTAATTGGTACAGTATTTGGATTAATTGCATATTATCAAAAATGCTAATAAAACCAGCCGTAGTAGAAACAGTTCAAACTAGTGAAGTGGAGGATTTTAGCAATGGAATCTAATCAAAAATAAATTAACTAAACGTGATTATTTTAGAACAGCATTAAGATCATATATTTTACAAAAATGGCTTTAACTATAACACTTATCAAGGTGTAAAGTTATCTAAATGTAATTTTACCTGGATTAAAGAAGATTTATAAAGATAATCCAGAAAAAACTAAAAAGAAACAGCGAAAGCTAATTTAGAGTTTTATAACACAAAGCCCGCATTTAGTTCCATTTATTTCAAACTTACAATTAGCAATGTATGAAGATGGTCAAAGTATTGATTCAGTTCGTAGTATTAAAATGGCTCTTATGGGTCCTTTAGCAGGGATTGGAGATTCTATTGCTCAATTTGGATTAGCACCATTATTCTCTACAATCTTTTGCAGGTCTAGCTTTGGATGGTTTAGGATTTGCTCCGATGGGATATTGGTTAGCAATGCTTTTAAGTATGTTTGCTATTAAAGTATTTATGGGTTACTTAGGATATCAATTGGGTACAAATGCTATTAAATCTTTAAGTGATAAAAATCAGCAAAAATTTCAGAAGCTGCAAATATTGTAGGTGTAACAGTTATTTCTGCACTAGCTGCATCATTTGTAAAAAGCTAAAATTTGCTATTCAATATGCAACGACAGTAAGTTCTGGTGAAGAACAAATTGTTTTCAATTCAAAAATCTTAGATAAAATGATGCCAAGACTTTTACCAGTTTTAATTACAATATTAGTATATTACTTATTGAAAAAGAAAAAAATGGAATACTTATCAAATCTTGATCTTATTATTTGTAATTGGTATTCTAGCTTCTGTTTTAGGAATTTTAGCATAAAGGTGAAAAATATGTTTGATAAAATAAAACTTTATCAAACTAGATTCTGGTTAGAAGAAAACACAATTAAAACAATAAGGGAAAGTTCAAGTAGTTTTCTACTTGAACTTTTTTTCTAAAGTTGATGATTTAACAGACCTTGATCTAGTTTATTATGTCAATGCAATGGATATGGAAACTTGTTTTTGAAAAAAATATTCATTTAGTGAATTTAAATGGAATAAAAACTCCAAATGATGATATGGAATGGATTTTTTTATGTTAAATCGTCAGGGGTTTCTAGTAGATTTAGCAATGGCGTATTATCTTACACATGAATTGAAATATTTTTGAAAAAAATGGAAAGAAATTATTTTTGATTTTATTTCCATAAATGAAGGAGAGTATGCTCATCAAGAATCTTCATGGAGAATTTTGGATGCGGGTATTCGTCTAATGAATTGGATAAAGAGTTTAACATATCTTCCTTTAGATTATTTGAATGAAATTGAAAAACGTATTTATAATTCTATGAAAAAAACATGTTGAGTATATTCAATCTCATTTTTTTAGAAAAAGCATATTCTCAGTAATTGGGAGTGTATTAGCAGTTAGTGGGATATTGTCTTTTTTTATATTTAGATGATGAAGAGTCTGCAAGTTTTAAATGGGCGAAGGAAATTCTACTTAAAACAAGCAAACATTCAATTTACTAAAAAGGGAATTCACTGGGAACAAAGTCCGTTGTATCATCATCAAGTTACGATGTGTTACGCATATTTATATCAGCTTACATCTTATTTAGAGAATGAAGATGTAAAAAAATTTGGAAGGATATACTAATAAAAACCGATACATGCTGCTCATTATTTATCAAATGATAATCAATATTTATTAGCATTGAATGATAGTGATACAGGTGGATTTTTTTCGTGGGTCTATTCTTATTATAATTTACTAGGTTTTTGATAGTTGTTGTACAAATTACGAAATAGGAATTCTGTTTTCTGGTAAAAAAATTTTTGGAATTACATAAAGTGTACTTTGATGAATTTTTTTCTTTGATAATGTAGCGGGATTAGCTGTGATTAAACGTGAAGATATTTATTTTTAGTTTTTGGTGGGCTTCATGGAAGCTCTCACGGTCATTCATCTCAAGGAGCATTCAGTTTAGAAATTAATGGTATTGAAATTATGACGTTCGCGGGGCGCTATACTTATAAGGAGTGTAAGTTACGAAATATATTAAAATCTGAAATGATGCAAAAATTCAGTGCAAATAGACGGAGGAAACTATCCATCAATTAAGAGTTCTTGGAGTTATAATTGGGTTCCGAAAAATACTCTCAATGACTGCGATAAAAGAAGAGTCTCTTTTATTGTTTTTGAATGTCAATGGGAAGTTCAATTAATACTTCTAGTGATATAGATAAAAAGAATAATTATTCGAAAAAAATTATAATTGATAGCAATAAAAAAAGTAATGGTTATAATTGATGAAACGCAGAAAGAAGATTTGATATATCAGACATTTATTGTTCCGACAATAAAGAAACTAGATTTTAACTTTTTGGACAAATGGTGAAATAGATATAGAGCCTATTTCTTATTCTAGAAGGTACAATATGCTAGAAAAGGGAACACGTTTGAAAAATAAAAAATTCAATAACTCAATAGTCACTTGTATTTCGTTAGAAACATATTTTATAGAACAAGAAAAGAATTAAGCGACAAGATTTTTAAGGAAGAAGTGCAAGGTATAAAAAAATTCAATGTACGAAAGGTAATGAAGAGTTAGTGGTTTACTATTCACCAGAAGATATTTGTAATGGTTTAAAGTATATAAAAAGACAGTGATGGGGAATTTTTTTATACGGTAAGTTAATTGTTAGGAAAGATGGGAAGACGTTTCGCTTGATGTAAATTATGTATGAAAAATTTAAAGGAGAAAGTTATGGTAAATGTATTAGAACAGTTAAAAAGATAATTATATTTTTGCAGTTATCCGTGGAGCTTCAGCGGAAGATGCATTGGAAATCTCAAAACATTCTATTTTTGGGAGGGGTTAAAAATATTGAAGTGACATATACAACACTAGATGCTTCTAAAGTAATTGTTGAATTAAAAATGTATTCAAATAATACAGAAATTGTTATTGGAGCAGGGACAATTATGAATGTAGAATTAGCAAAAGAGGCTATCTCGTCAGGTGCAGAATTTTTAGTAAGTCCTCATTATGATCCTTCAATTCAAGAGTTAGCAGAAGATGCACATGTTTACTATTTTCCTGGGTGTGCAACAACAACTGAAATCGTTCGAGCTATGAATGGGGAGCAAAGATTATTAAATTGTTTCCTGGAGGCGTGTTGGGTCCTTCATTTTATTAAAGATATTCATGGACCAATTCCGAATGTTAATTTAATGCCTTCAGGAGGGGTTTCTTTATCGAATATTAAAGAATGGAAGAATAAAGGTGCAGTTGCAGTAGGTGTAGGTAGTGCTTTAAGTGCAAAAGTTTCTTCTGAAGGTTATGAAAGTGTAACAAATATTGCAAAAAGAATTTGTACAAGCTTTGAATTGATAAGATTCATTTATAAATAATAAACAGTAAAAAGAGGTTTAAGAATGAGAGTAGTCACTTTAGGGTGAAATTTTTGTTACGATTATCAACTTATGAGGATGTTAGAATTAAACATTCAGATAATTTTAGAGTTTGTTATGGTGGAGCTGAAACAAATGTTGGAATTTCCTTGTCTCAATTTGGACATACTGTTTCAGTAGCATCTGTTCTTCCTTCACACAATCCACTCAGTGATGCAGTGATTTCTAGGTTGAATTCGTTTGGTGTAAATACAAACGAAATTTTTTTCAAAAAGAAATGGAAGATTAGGTTCGTATTTTTAGAACAAGGAAATTCAGTTAGAGGTTCTAAGGTATTATATGATCGAACATTTTCTAGTATTGCAATGCTTGAAGAACTTTGTTGGGATTTTGATAAGATTTTTTTCAAAAAGTTGATTTAGTACATATTTCTGGTATACTACCAACACTTTCTAAGAAATGGGAAGTTTGGACACTAGAAATTGTAGAGAAAAGCAAAAATACGGCTGTTTAGTCAGTTTTGATATAAATTATAGAAGTAGTTTGTGGGGATATGATAGAGCGTACAGTTTTTCAAAAATATTCCTATATGTAGATATCCTTTCAGCAGGTAAATTAGATGCTATCCATTTTTTTAAAGTATTAAGTGAAGATGAAGATATTTCGTTACAAGAAATTTATAATCGTATTCAGGTGAAATATCCAAATATTAAAGTACTTTACTCAACAACAAGAATTGTGAATTCTACTAATCGTCATAAGTTGCAAGGCTTCTTTATAGGAGAAGAAGGGAAGTTTGTAGAGTCTAAATTATATGATATAAATCCCGTAATTGATCGTGTTGGTGGGGGAGATGCTTTTCAGCAGGAATTTTTAAATGGAATTTTTAAAAAGGATGGGATAGCCAAAAAAATTGTTGATTTTTGGCACTGCTAGTTCAGTTCTAAAACATACAGTTTTTGGTGATTGGAATCAGTTTGATGAGGGAAGAAATTTTTTTGATTTTATGAAAAAAATAAAAAAGGCCGTATTTTACGTTAATTACAAAGTATTTAAAAATATTTTATATTGATTTATGTGGATGAATAACATTAGGGTTTTTCATCCATATTTTTATATTATTGTGGAACTTTCTTGAAAAAAACAATATAAAAAGTTAATTGTTACACAATGTAGTTGAAAACGGTTAAATTTCTTCTTGTATTTTGTTAAAACCTGGACTAGTATATAAGTATAATATATTAGGGAGGTAATACAATGATTGGATTAATTTTAACAGGACATGGAGAATATGCAGTTGGTGTAGCTCATGCATTAGAAATGATTGCAGGGAAGCAAGAAGCATTTAAAAGTAGTTCCATTTCGTGAAAGTGAACCGATGGAAACGTTAGAACAAAATATGCGAACTGCAATGGAAGAATTACAAGAAACAACAGAAGGAATTGTAGTATTTGCTGATTTATTAGGGTGGTAGTCCATTTAAATCTGCAATGATGAGACTTCTGTAGATCTTAAAAAATGTTGAAGTAGTAGTGGGGACTAATTTACCAATGTTAATTGAAATTGCAATGTTCCGTGAATTTGCGAGTGATGCAAAAGCGGTAGTAACACAAAGCTTAGGTGCGGGTAAAGAAGGAATTCAACATGTAGTGTTACCAACGAAAGTAGAACAAATAATTGAAGAAGATGAGGATGGGATTTAAGGATGCAAACAGTTCAAATTATTTTTGGAAGTTCAATAACATTTATAGTTTTTATAGCGGTTATTTTAGGGTATTTATTATTTCTTTTCAAGAAAAAATATGAAACATCAGCAACAATATTTTTGAAAAACTCCATTCAGAATTAAAAGTTGGAAAAACGTGTATTGGCAGCAAATGGAATTTATGGCACAGTGAAAAAATTGAGAGTGATCAAATCGAATTAGAAATTGCTAAAGGATTAGTGATTACGGTTTCTCGATATAGTGTTTCTGAGATTTTTTATAAGCGGTGAGAAGATGAAAAAAAGTTTTTTTAGGAGAATTTTATAAAGGTTTAGATGGTAAAGAATATTTTTATCTTCCGATGTTAAAATCTATTTATCATATTCCAAAAGCAGGATTTAGCACGTTTCAATGCATTTAGACAACGCTTAGTGATTGCTGTTGCAATAGGTGCTATGATTTATAGCTTTTTTTCCCAGAAAAATATTTTTGTTAAGTTGTTTATCAGCAATTTTATTTTTATGCGTTATCTACGATTGCCTATTTCAAAAGTGTATTACCAAAATATCTTGTAAAAAACAAGTTTTGATGGAGGAATTTGAAGAAAAAGTTTCTGTGTCAAAGACGGTTTCAATTGAAAAGTTTTTATCAATTAGTACCATTGGCATTGGAATTATTATTTGTAGTTTTTTTCATTGGAAATGATTTTTGAATCGAATGATTGTTATTTTATTTGGCATTGTTGTCACTATTAGCGGAACATATTCTTTGTTCGGAAATAAATCTTAATCATAAATGAAAATGAAAAATTCAAGTTAGAAAAATTCTGCTTGGATTTTTATTTTTGGCGCAAATTACAACATAAAATATATATTATTTTTCGGAGGAAAACAGAAGAATGATAGAAAAATAAGATGTTTTTCACAAAAAACATCAAAAATTATGTGATCTTTCAGTCCGTCACGCTCCGTAGGTGCGTGACAAATAAACTCACCCGCTATGCGGGTGCGCATCGAAGGTTATACCAAAAACTCCAATCGCGATACAATAAAAGGGTGTTCAAGCCTATCCTATAGCGAGAGGAGAAAAATATAGCTGAAAAAGCTAATAGTTTATCACATACAAAATGGATGTGAAATACCACATTGTTTTTACACCTAAGTATAGACGGAAAGTTATCTATAATCAATATAGGAAAAAGTTTGGGAGAAATATTTCGTCGATTGTGTAGTTATAAAGGGGTAGAGATTATAGAAGGACATCTTATGCCGGATCATGTTCATATGTTGGTGAAGTATTCCACCAAGGATAAGTATTTCAAGTTTTATGGAGGGTATTTAAAAGGAAAAAAAGCGCACTAATGATGTTTGATAAACACGCAAATTTAAAAATATAAATTTGGGAACCGTCATTTTAGACAGAAGGCTATTATGTAAGCACAGTGAGGTCTCAATGAAGCTACCATAAGAAAGTATATACAAGAACAAGAAAAACATGATATAGCAATTGATAAATTAAGTGTAAAAGAGTATGAGGATCCCTTTAGGGGTGATGGTAAGTAATACAAACGCCTCTTTAAGAGGCAAGTGACGAGTCAAAAAGCAATAAGGCTTGAACAAGTGAAAGCCAGCGTCTTGAGGCGCTGGCTTGTAATCTGGGCTTATAGCCCCGGTTCAAACCACCCGTTAGACGGGTGGTCATGATTCTTTAAAATAACAAAGAAAGCTCTTTCAAAAGATGCCGATATCGGTTATAATCCGGAGTTTGACACTTCACAGAAGCTAAAAAGGCTCTAAACGTTGATTTAACAATGTTTTTAGGAGCCTTATTTTTACTTTAAAAATGCGTACTTTTTCTATTGTTTCGTAAATTTAAAAATATTTTTTCATATTTTCGCTGATAATTTCAAAATCAGTCTCAATTTGAAAAAAATATCACGAAGTTTATCGCTAATTTCATTTCTAGAATAAGTAGGAACATAGCCTATTCCATAATGATGATTGAAATTAAACTCTCTGAGAGTTTTTAGAATTTGAGGACAAAGTAAATTGATGTTCTAGTTTGTGTTCTAATACTCGGTAAAGTGTTAATGCCAAGAAACATGTCATAAAGTGAGCCTCAATGCGATCTTTTTCTGCTGAGATAAACTGGTCTAGACTTAAATTCACTTTTCATAATACGAAAAACTTTCTTCAATTTCCCATCTTCTTTGACCAACACGAATAATATTTTCGATATCATCGTCTAAGTTAGTAGAAACTGCATAAATACCATCATATAACATTTCCGCAGCAATCCTCATCAAGCGAGTAGTGTTTTTCTTTCTGCCACTTCACCGTCATCCGTAACATTTTTCTTTCACTAATCGCTTAAAAATCAGTTGAGCGTTTTTTGTCGAATTCTGAAGGAGATTCTAATTTATGTAACGCTCTTTGGATATGGCGTTCTCGAATTCCTCTTTGATAGTCACGATATTTTAATGAGAAAGTGACAATTAATCGTTGATGTGGAATATCCTTTTTCTGGGAATTCGCATACCTTATAAAATGTTTGTTGTTTTAAAGTAGGATCATCAGATTTTTTTCTATTTCAGAAATAGAATATTGAGTATAATCATTACTACCAACCATAGACCATTGAGAGTCAGATAAAGCCCATTCCTTGTACTCTTTTGATAATTTTTAATCGATTGAGTTGTTACACTAACCTCTTTGAGCAATGGTGTTATATCTTTTATTAGCTTTTAGAAGATAAGCCAGCATCTGTACAAACAATGAATTTAGAGTGTTTAAAATCATTCACAATTTTCTTTTCTAAAGGTTTCATCGTTGTTTGTTCATTTGTATTACCAGGATGAATACAAAAAGGCGAGAGGGATACCAGAAGCGTCCATAAACTAACCCCCATTTTCAACAATTGGGTTTTGGACGATTTTTCTTTTTGAACAACCATATTTACGAATACCCTCCGAATCTTCTTCTTCGATTTCAAAATAAAAAAATTTGTGCAGTCATAATACAGAATGCCTTTTTTTGACGGTCGAGAGCTTTAAGAGAATTTTGGTATAAATTCGATTGGATAAAATCAGATTCTTTGGCAATCAATTCAAGAGAACGATAAAAAAATGTTGAAGATCAAACTCTTTTTCTTCTAGTAAGTATTTAGAAAAATTCAACAGTTGATTTCTTAGAAGAAGGAGAGAGAATACGCCCATAAAACTAGACGAGATAAAATATCATTCAAAGGAAAGTGATTTTATACTTGGATTGAATTTCTTTAACAATTTTATGAAGACCTAATTCATAATAAAGTTTTTTTGTAGAAATAAGTATCCACCGAAGAATTCTCTTTGTTGATTCAATTTAAGACGTTTTTTTAGGACTAAGAGATAACAAAAATATCTTGTTGTTCATTTTTCAAGTTCAGTTAGTTCAAGAGCACGTTGTTTAGCCCAAGTCATTGGATCAATCCCAGGATGTTCTTTTTAATAATTTTTCATGATTGCCAAGATTTTCAACAATGGTTGTTGAACGTTTTCCTTCGACTAAAATATCCTTGATAATAGCGTAGTTAATAGAGTTTTTAGACACTGATTTTTACTCTCATTTTGGTCACCTCAAGAATATTATAACATAGTACGAGAAAGTACGCAATATAAAAAGTGGCAAAATTTGACAAAAATACGATAATATCAACGATTATCGCAATCTCTTACAAGTGTCAAACTCCCGTGCTTGGATTTTTATTTTGGCGCAAATTACAACATAAAATATATATTATTTTTCGGAGGAAAACAGAAGAATGATAGAAAAATAAGATGTTTTTCACAAAAATATCAAAAATTCTTTTTAAAAATAACAAAGAAAGCTCTTTTCAAAAGATGCCGATATCGGTTATAATGACACTGTAATAAAATGAAAAGGAGAAAGAAGAATGCCAAATATTTTATTAACTAGAATTGACAATCGGATGATTCATGGTCAAGTGGCAACACAATGGACATCTTTTATTGGTGCGAATTTATTATTAGTAGCTAATGATAAAGTTGCAGCAGATCCGATACGTCAAGGGCTAATGGATATGGCTGCTCCATCTGGTGCACAAACTCGTTACTTCACTATTGAAAAAACGATTAATATTATCAGTAAAGCAGCTGATCGTCAGTTGATTTTTCATTATTTGTGAAAAATCCACAAGACGTTTTAAGACTAGTGGAAGGAGGAGTACCTATTAAGAAAGTGAACATCGGTAACATGCATATGGCGGAAGGTAAACGTCAAGTTGCTGGTGTAGTTGCAGTGGATGATGCGGATGTAGCTGCATTTAAAAAAATTGCAAGAACTGGGAGTTGAGCTTGAAATTCAAAAAGTTCCAACCGAAGGAAAAAGAAGATGTATCGAAATTATTCCAATAATTTATTAATTTATTAAAAAAGGAGTCAATGAACATGCAAGCAAGTTTTATTCAAATTTTTATTAGTATTCCTAGTAACGTTTGTAGCTGCAATTGACCAATTTAGCTTCTTAGAATCTCTTTACCAACCAATCGTAATGGGACCTGTTATTGGAGCTATTTTTAGGGCGATTTACAAACTGGTTTGATCGTTGGGGGTACTTATCAATTAATGACAATCGGTAACATGCCAGTTGGTGGGGCACAACCACCTAATGCTGTTATCGGTGGAATTATGGCTACAGTATTAGCAGTTAGCTTGAAATTAGAACCAACAGCTGCTGTAGCAGCAGCAGTACCATTCGCTTTATTAGGTCAATATGGAGTAACTTTGATTTTTGCATTAATGTCACCTATGATGGCTGTAGCTGATGGTTATGCACATGAAGCAAATCCAAAAGGGATTGAAAGATTAAACTATTTAGCAATGGCTGCTTTAGGGGCTGTATTTGGTCTTGTAGTAGTATTATTCTTTATCGGTGGACAAAGTATCGGGGATGCTGTTACAAAAATCAATTCCTGAATGGTTCATGGGCGGTTTAAGTGCTGCTGGTGGAATGATGCGTTTTGTAGGGTTTTGCTATTTTACTTAAAGTAATGGTTTCTAAAGAACTATGGGGATTCTATTTCTTAGGGTTTTGCATTAGCAAACATTGTTTCTGCAAGTGCAAGCTTAGCAGGTTCTGCATTAGTATTATTAGCATTCATCGGTTTTGCAATTGCGTACTGGGATTTCCAAATCCAAACAAAATTCAAATCTGCTGGTGCAACAGTTGTAAATTATGATGGAGGTGAAGAAGATGGCATATAATATTCCAGATTCTTATAAAAGTTCAAACACCTGCTCCTAAATTAGATAAAAGCAACATTAAATAAAATGGCATGGCGTTCAATCTTTTTACAATCTTCTTTCAACTATGAACGTATGCAAGCAGCGGGTTGGTTATATGGTATTTTACCAGGTTTAGAAAAAAATCCATACTGATAAAGATGACTTAGCAGCATCTATGTCACATAACTTAGAATTCTTTAATACTCACCCATTCTTAGTAACATTTTGTTATGGGGGATTGTATTATCACTAGAACAAAATAAAGCTGATATTCAAACTATTCGTGCAGTACGTGTTGCTGCGATGGGACCTTTAGGGTGGTATCGAGGGATGCATTGTTCTGGTTCACTTTAGTACCAATTGTTGCAGGTATCTCTTCTGACTTTTGCATTAAAAGGTAGTATTGCAGGACCATTATTATTTCTAGCAGTATTTAATGCCGCTCAATTTGCGATTCGTTATTGGTTAATGCACTGGTCTTATGATTTAGGAACTGATGCCATTGGTATCTTTACAGCAAATGCCAAAGAATTTACACGTGCAGCTTCTATTTTAGGGGTATTCGTAGTAGGGGCATTAACAAGCTTATACGGTGGAACTAAATTAGGTATTGAAATTGCGAATGGTGAAAAACCAATTGTAATTCAAACAATTTTTAGATGGTGTATTACCAAAAATTAATTCCATTAGCAATTACTTTATTCTTATATTATTTATTAGCTAAGAAAAAAACGTACTCCATTATTCTGTATCGGACTATTATTAGTTTTAGGTATTGGATTAGCATTTGTGGGACATGTTTTAGGAGTTAAATTCTGGGGCTAATTATTGAAATGAAAAAAAGCTGAGGCGAAAGCCTAGCTTTTTAGGTTGTTCGAGAAATAGTTTACGAATAGAAAAACGGGCGTGTAAAATAAAGAAGAGTAAATGGAAGGGGGAATAAATTTGCAAGAGTTTAAAGATGCAACAGCGATGGCACAAGCAGTTCGAAATGGAGAAGTTTCTTCAGTTGAATTAGTTCAAGATGCAATTTCTAAAGTGAAACAGCTAAATCCTACCTTAAATGCAGTCGTGCATCTACAAGAAGAAAGAGCGTTAAAAAGAAGCTCAAACACGTAATTTTAGTGATAAGCCATTTGCAGGTGTTCCTTTATTGTTGAAGGATTTAGGACAATGTCAAAAGGGAGAACCTTCTACTGCTGGTTCACGTTTATTTAAAAATATCCTTCAAACACATCAAGATACATTAGTCACTAAATTAGAAGAAGCAGGATTTGTCATTATTGGACGAACCAACACACCTGAATTTGGATTTAAAAATATGACAGAACCAAGTTTATGGGGAGTCACTTCAAATCTTATGACCTCAGTCGTAATGCAGGGGATCGAGCGGTGGCGCTGCAGTGCAGTGGCGAGTGGAATGGTTCCAATCGCGATGGCAAGTGATGGTGGAGGATCGATTCGGATTCCAGCTAGTTTTACAGGATTAATTGGGTTAAAACCAAGTCGAGGTAGAATACCTGTTGGTCCAAATGGCTATCGTGGCTGGCAAGGAGCTTCAGTAAATTTTGCATTAACTAAAACCGTTCGTGATACAAGAAGATTACTCGAAGTCTTGCAAGTAGAACAAATGGAAAGTACGTTTATACTACCAAAATTATCGAAACAGCAACTTTATGCCTCCATTAATCGACCACTAAAAAAATTGCCGTCATAGAAGATTCGCCCATTGGAAATAGGGTCGAAGATTCCGCAAAAAGCTTTGAATCGAGCGGTAAAAATTTTTACAAGAAAAAGGACATTCTATTGAAAAATTCAATGGCCAGTTGATGGCATCGAAGTGATGAAAAATTACTATATGATGAATAGTGTGGAAACTGCTGCGATGATGGATGGAATTGAAAAATGGTACAACGTCCACTAACAAAAGAGGATATGGAACTAATGACATGGGGAATTTATCAATCAGGGACAACAGATTTTAGCGAAAGATTACAGTGCAGCATTGAACCAGTGGGATTATTGGACAAAACAAATGCAAGATTGTCATGAAGAATATGATGTGATTCTAACGCCATGTGTGAATGATGTCGCTCCAAAAACATGATCAGTATCCAATGAAAGAATCCATTGGAGTAGCACTAGAATCCATCGAACAGTATTCTGTAATGCAGCAACAAGAAATTATTTGGAAAAATGTTTGAAAAAACATTGGAGTTAACGCCTTTTACTCAATTAGCCAATATCACTGGACAACCAGCGATTAGCCTACCGATTTATTGTACACAAGAAGGATTGCCGGTTGGGTTACAAGTGATGGCTGCCAAAGGGCGAGAAGATTTATTATTACAAATTGCAGAAATTTTTGAACAAGAACATCATTGGAATAGGAAAAGATTAAGGAGGAGTTAGGATGAAAATTGCAATTATTGGAGCAGGAATAGTAGGAGCTACAGCTGCTTATCAATTATCGAAAAAAATAAAGAAGTAGAATTAGTCGTCTATGATGATGGAGTTGGTCAAAGCTACAAAAAGCAGCAGCAGGGAATTATTTGCCCATGGTTATCTCAAAGAAGAAATAAAAGATTGGTATCGATTGACCGCAAGAGGGGCTTCTTATTATCCAGAATTAATGGCACAATTAGAAGAAGATGGTGTGTCACAATTACCGTATGAGCAAGTAGGAGCGTTAGTGTTTAAAAAGACTCCTGAATTACTAGAAAAGTTAGAAAAAAATTGCTGCTGAAAGAAGAGAAGAAGAAGAGAGAATTGGGACTTTAACAAAAATTGAAGCGGAAAATATTTCCTCTTATGTTCCTGGATGGAATGGAACTCATGGAGCCATTCATTGTTCTGGTGGAGGAAGAGTTGATGGGAAACTTTTAGTTGAACAGCAATTGTATTTAGCACAACAAAATGGGGCTAATGTTCAACAAGAAAAAAAGTGAACTTAGTACGAGATGAAGAAGGAAAAGTAGTCGTTAAGACCAATAACGGATTAGAATCGTTCGACAAAAATTATCGTATCAAGTGGAGCGTGGGTGAAAAGAGTTAATTGAACCACTAGGGTATTATGTAGACGTTCGCCCACAAAAGGGACAATTAATTGAATTAGAATTAGAAACAACTGAAGAAACAGAGAAATGGCCTGTTTGTATGTTACACGGAGAAATTGATATTTTACCATTTGCAGATGGTAAAAATCATTGTGAGGCGCAACACATGAGAATGACCAAGGGTTTGATTTAAGAGATAGCCAAGATCTACAACAAAAAAATGTATGAAGAAGCGTGTGAAGTATTCCCACCGTTAAAAGAAGCTAAAATGGCTTGGTAGTCGAATTGGAACAAGAGCGTATACTTCTGATTTCTTACCATTTTTTTGGGGAGTGTTCCTAGGTGAAGAAATACTATTTGTCGCTAGCGGTCTAGGTTCTTCAGGCTTAACTTCAGGGAGTATGGATTGGAGCATTATTAGCACAGTTGTCACTTGGTGATACACCTTTATTTAACGTGGATTCTTATACTCCAGAAAATTATATCCAAAAAAACTAATATAACAGAAATCATATTTGTTGTATTTTCTGGAAAAATTCTTGTACTATATTCAAAATTAATATTTTAAATATAGGAGGAATTATAATGTTAAAAAGAATTTAAAGAGTTTTTAATGCGTGGGAATGTTGTTGATTTAGCAGTTGCAGTAATCATCAGGGGCAGCTTTTCAAAAGCTATCGTTGATTCATTAGTAAAAAGATATTTTTCGAACCAGTTATTGCAATGGTATTCAAAGCAGATTCAATTGCAGGAGTATCTGTTCAAATCGGTTCAGCTACACTTGGTGTAGGTGCTTTTGCAGCAGCAGTTATTAACTTTGTCATTGTAGGTTTTGTTCTTTTTCATGGTTGTTAAAGGAATGAACGCTGTTCAAGACTTGGCGAAACGTGGACAAGAAGAAACTGCTAAAGAAGTAGCTCCAGAACCAAAAGCTGAAGATTACTTACGTGAAATCCGTGACTTATTAGCAAACAAATAAAAAGGATGAGAAACCTCATCCTTTTTTTATTTGTTTTTAAGCAATATTCTAAAAACACTATGAAAAAAACTGTAAACGTTTGCTAAAATGGTGTATTAATCTATGGAAAGGGAGGTTCAAATATGAAAGTCGTTGTTGCCATTGACTCGTTCAAAGGAAGTTTATCGTCTATGGAGGCTGGTCAAGCGATAGCAGAAGGCGTAAAACGTGTTTATCAAAAATGCAGAGGTAGTAGTTCGTCCGTTAGCAGATGGTGGAGAAGGAACCGTTGAAGCATTAGTCGAAGGAATGGGAGGAATCTTTGTTACTAAAGAAGTAACTGGACCATTAGGAGAAAAAGTAGAAGCAATCTACGGAATTATTGAATCGAAGGATGATTTGAGTAAGACAGCCATTATTGAAATGTCAGCAGCAGCAGGAATTACATTAGTTCCTGAGGAAAGCCGCAATCCGATGAATACGACTACTTATGGAGTTGGTGAATTAATTCTAGATGCAATCGAAAGAGGTTGTCGACATTTTATTGTTGGAATTGGTGGAAGTGCGACAAATGATGGTGGAGTTGGGATGTTACAAGCATTAGGGATATGATTTCGTAACACGAGAAGGAAAGGCTATCTCTTATGGAGGAAATGGACTCAGAGAATTAGTGAGTATTAAAAATACCAATGTACATCCAAAATTAAAAGAATGTACCTTCAAAGTAGCTTGTGATGTAACAAATCCATTATGTGGCGAAAATGGTTCTAGTGCTATTTTTTTGGTCCACAAAAAGGAGCAACTCCTGAAATGGTTCAAGAATTGGATCAATTATTATTACATTATGCTGAATTGTCTAAAAAATTCATTCTAATGCAGATCGCATTTTATCCCTGGAACAGGGGCAGCAGGTGGTATGGGATTTGCATTTTTAACCTATACCAATGCCACATTAGAATCAGGTATTCAAATCGTATTAACAGAAACGAAATTAGAAGAATTCATAACAACTGCTGATTTTTGTTGTAACAGGTGAGGAAGACTTGACGGACAGACAGCATTAGGAAAAAGCTCCAATTGGAGTAGCATCCTTAGCTAAAAAAAGCATCAAAAGAAAGTGTTAGCTTTTGCAGGAGCTGTTACACCAGATGCAAAAGAATGTAATCAACATGGAATTGATGCATTTTTCCCAATTTTAAGAGAAGTTGTAACACTTAAAGAAGCGATGAATAAAGAAGTCGCTCATCAAAAATATGGTTGATACAGTAGAACAAGTTTTTTTAGAGTAGTAGAAATGATGAAAGAAGGAAAAATAAAAATGGTTAGTCAAATTAGTACATTAGGAGCTTTAGTTGGATTGATTCTCGCAATTATACTGATTATTAAAAAAGTTCATCCAGCTTATAGTTTAATTTTAGGTGCTTTGGTAGGAGGCGTAATTGGGTGGAGCTGGTTTAGCAGGTTCCGTTAGTGCGATGGTAACAGGGAGCACAAGGAATGATGTCTCCAGTATTAAGAATTATGACTTCAGGTATTTTAGCAGGAGCTTTAATTAAAAACAGGTTCTGCTGAAACGATTGCCGAAAACAATTGTGAAGAAGTTAGGGGAGAAAAGAGCTATTGCGGCGATTGCGATTGCTACAATGATTATTTGTGCAGTGGGTGTATTTATTGATATTGCTGTTATTACAGTAGCACCAATTGCTATTGCGATTGCAAAAAGCTGATTTATCAAAAAGCAGGTATTTTTATTAGCAATGATTGGTGGAGGGAAAAGCAGGAAATATTATTTCTCCAAATCCCAATACGATTGCTGCTTCAGAAGCATTTCAATTAGATTTAACAGCATTAATGGCTAAAAAAATATTATTCCAGCATTAGTGGCATTAGTTGTGAGTATTTTAGTAGCAGGATTTCTAGCAAAGAAAGTCGATCATGCTTTTTGACGAAATGGAAGAAGAAGCAGAACATCACACTTCTGTACCATTTTTCCAAGCGATTCTTGGACCAGTTGTGGTCATTGCATTATTAGCATTACGTTCATTAGTCAGATGAGCGTGGATCCTTTAATTGCGTTACCAATTGGTGGATTAGTAACCATTTTAGTAACAGGACATTCAAAAACATACCGTGGAATATACTGAATTTGGATTGAGTAAAGTAATCGGTGTATCGATTTTATTAATTGGAACAGGAACGATTGCAGGGAATTATTAAAGCTTCTTCTCTACAAGTGGATATGATTCATGTGTTGGAAGCTTTGAATATGCCATCCTTTGTTTTTAGCTCCATTGTCAGGAGTTTTAATGGGAGCAGCTACAGCTTCTACAACAGCTGGTTCTACGATTGCTTCTCAAACATTTGCAGCACCTCTAGTTTCTTCTGGAGTTCCTGCAGTAGCTGCAGCGGCAATGATTCATGCTGGGGCAACAGTGTTAGATTCTCTTCCTCATGGTTCATTTTTCCATGCTACAGGAGGCTCAGTCTTTATGAGTATTGAAGATCGTATGAAATTAATTCCTTACGAAGTATTGGTAGGTTTGACAAGTACTATTGTTGCAGTGATTTTTGTATTTGTTAGGGTAAAAGTAAATTTGGGCACAATTTATGTAGAGGTAACAAACATAAAGTTGTGCCCAAATATTATTGATGAAAAATGACAGCGCTTTATATAATTTGGTTATAGGGAGGAAGAAAGTGTTAACAAATGAGCTCATAAAAAATACCAATTTTTTTCTTAATTATAATCATACCTCTATAGAAGAAATGGAGGGTGTACTTCAATGTAACAAAAAGAACAGTAATGACAGATATACAAAAAGTTAATGAAATGTTACTAAATTTAGATTTACCTATCATTACAGTTCAAAAATGATTTTATTATTACACCAGATATCTCAATAACTACTATATTGAAGAATATTGATATAGAATCACAAGAGTTTGTGTTTTCAAGAAGAACGTATAGATATGTTGATTTTTTTATATTATATTATGTTCAGACTATATTTCTAATTTACATTTGCAAGATTTCTTAAGAATGAGTAAAAATTCAATCTTAGCAGATTTAAAAAGAAGTTAAAAGCTAGTTTGAAACCATATGCTCTTCAGTTAATTTACTCTCGTGATAAAGGATATTATATAGATGGAAATAGTAATAAAATTAGAGAAATTACTTGAGAGAACAATTGGAAATTTAATTACCTTAGAGTGTGGAAGAAATATTTTTACGCTATATTTTTTTAATGAATGTAATTTAATATATCAGGAAGAATTATTTTTTTAATTTGTTGAAACAATACAGTGATAAATATCAACTAATATTTATTGCAGAGAAAAATTGATACGGTAGCCATATTGATGGCAGTATTTAACGAATATAGTTTGAAAAGAAACGTATATCAAAAATACAAAGAATTTTTGAAAAAAATAATTGAAACACCATTATTAAGACTGCTAATGGATATCGAAGAAAAAATTCCCGAATTTATCACAGGAGAGAATTTCTTTTATCAAGATTAGCTGGATGTGTTCAAGGAGATTTAAATATTAATCCTGAATCTGAAATTATAAAAATAATGGATGAAATTATTTTACAAGTAAAAAGTAAATACAGGTTTAGAATTTTCCTGAAACATTTTCAATTTAGAAAAATTTATATGCACATTTATATCCTGCATTTTTATAGACAAATTTTTTTGATATTTCTTTAAAAATCCTCTTACAAGTCAAATTATTAAAGAATATAATTATTTGTTTGCTTTAATTAAAAGAAGTCTTAAACCTTTAGAAGAAGCAACGTGTAAAAAGATATCTAATGACGAAATTGCTTATTTTTACCATTCATTTTGGGGGATATTTTAGAAAACATTCAGAAGGAAAGTATAACTATGTTGCTATGGTTATCTGTCCAAATGGAATTAGCTCTTCATTAATTTTTACGAGCTGAATTAAAACAGATATTTCCCATGATAGAATTTTTATACAATGTCTTTTAATGATTATAAAAAGAATATTGGAATTCAAGAAGTTGATATGATTTTTCAACAATGAGTATTGAGGTAGATAAACCGCTTTTTATTATTAAAACAATCATGAATTCTACTGAAAAAGATGTTATTAAAGAAAAAGGTTTTTGAAACTTTTCATTTTGAAAAAGAAGATTTTTATTTCAGTTGAGGAAATACTTAATATTATTGCTAAACACGTATTAATAAAAAATGAAAAAGGAGTTGAGAAAAGATTTAACAAAAATATTTATTTGCTAATGAAGAAGTAGTGTTAGGAGAGTGATTCCTTGAAAGATCTAGTTAAAAAGAATTGATTCAACAATTAGATAAAGTAAAATGATTGGCAATCTGCAGTCAGAATTGCATCTAAACCATTGTTAGAACAAGGTTATATAGAAAAAAAGTTATATTGAGGCTATTATTTCAAGTGTTAATGAAATTGGACCTTATATAGTGTTAGCACCAAAAGTAGCAGTTCCTCATGCATCACCAGATGCTGGTGTGCATCGCTTAGGAAATTGGTTTATTGCAATTAAAGGAACCTGTTGATTTTTGGTTCAGGAGACGATGAAGATAAAAATGTACAGTTAATCTTTGTGTTAGAGACAGTTGATTCTACTGCACATTTAAAAAGCTTTTACAGCAGTTGGCATTAATTTTTAGATGATGATGTTGTTATAGAAAATCTGATTAAAGCTGAAACGCCTGGAAGAAATTTTAGGTTTGATTGAGAGAATAATTGAAGAAGGAGGTGAGTGGGATGATTAAAGTAGTAACAGTTTGTGGAAATGGAATTGGTAGTAGCTTGCTATTGAGATTGAAAGTAGAAGCTATAGCTAGGGACTTAGGAATTGAAGTTGAAGCAGAAATCATGTGATTCTAATGCAGCAGTTGGAAAAAATGCTGATTTATATAGTAACTGTAGAAAGAGTTTAAAGATATTTTTCCAGAAACGGCAAAATGTTTTGTATTGTAGAAAGTTATACAAATAGAAAGAAAATTGAACCCGTATTAGCACCAGTTTTACAAGAAATGAATAATAATTAATGTGATAAATAAGGAGGAAGTAACATGAATGGGGTATTAATATTTTTCAAAATATTTTAAGTGAGCCAGCATTTTTAATGGGATTAATTTGCATTTTTCGGCTTACTTGCTTTAAAAACACCAGGACATAAGGTTTTTAACTGGAACATTAGGACCTATTTTAGGATATTTAATGTTGGCTGCAGGGCAGGTGTTATTCAAGCTAATTTAGCTCCTCTAGCAACATTAATTGAACAAGGATTTGGTATTACTGGAGTAGTTCCAAATAATGAGGCTGTTACAAGTGTAGCGCAAAAATTTTTCAGTGTAGAAACAATGTCAATTTTTGATTGTAGGATTGTTATTGAATTTTGTTTTTGCTAGATTTACTCGTTTTAAATATATTTTTCTTAACAGGGGCATCATAGTTTCTTCATGGCATGCTTACTTTCAGCAGTTTTTAAGGGAGCAATTGGATTTGAAGGAGTTGCATTAGTTCTGTTAGGAGGATTTTTCTTAGGGTGCATGGTCAGCTATTTCACCAGCAATTGGTCAAAAAAATATACTTTGAAAGTAACAGATGGTGATGAAGTGCTATGGGTCACTTTGGAAGTTTAGGTTATTATTTAGCAGCTTGGATAGGCACTAAAGTTGGTGAAAGACAGTAGAAGTACGGAAGAATTTACAAATTTCTGATAAAATGGAGTTTTTAAGAAACACAACAATTTCAACAGGAATTGTAATGGTAATATTCTATATTATTGGTGTTGTAGCTTGTTTGATTAGAAATCCTCAAGCTGTAGAAGAATTGGCTAACGGAAAGAACCCTTTGATTTTTGCCATTATTAGTGGTTTGACATTTGCTGTAGGTGTATCAGTAGTGTATGCAGGGGTTCGTATGATTTTAGCAGATTTAATTCCTGCTTTCCAAAGGTATTGCTACAAAATTAATTCCAAATGCTGTACCTGCAGTAGACTGTGCTGTATTCTTCCCTTATGCTCCAACTGCTGTAATTATTGGATTTGCATTTAGTTTTTAGGTGGACTTGTGGGTATGTTTGTTCTCGGCGCATTGAGGCGGAGTGTTAATCATTCCTGGTATGGTACCACATTTCTTCTGTGGAGCTACAGCCGGAATTTTTGGTAATGCCACAGGAGGTAGAAAAGAGTGCGATTTTAGGGATCATTTGTAAATGGATTATTCTTAGCATTTTTACCAGCTACATTACTTCCTGTATTAGGGAAAAATTAGGTTTGCTAATACAACATTTGGTGATTTTTGATTTTGGTTTTAATTGGTATTCTATTAGGACGTACTGGTGAATCAGCGGAGCTATTGGTATTTATATTATTGCCGCTATTTTTAGCTGTCGTATTAGTTTTTACCTTCAGTTCTTACAAAAATCAAAAAGAAAGCTTTGAATAATATTGTTGAAGAAGAGAGAGTGAATCCTATGGTTAAAGAATTAACAGTTAAAGTATTTTTTCTGATGGAGCGAATTTAGATAACATGTTAAATGATTTAAATTCAGGTATTGTAACGGGTTTTTACTACTAATCCAAGTTTAATGAAAAAGCTGGTATTACAAGTTATATTGGATTTGCTAAGGAAGTCTTAAAAGAGATTAAAAACTTACCCAGTTTCTTTTTGAAGTATTTGCAGATGAAATTGAGCAAATGGAAAAAGAAGCCCGTAGAATTACAACGTTAGCGGAAAAATGTCTATGTGAAAATTCCTGTTACTAATTCAAAAGGAGAAGTACTGTACCATTAATTGACCGTTTAACTTCAGATGGTATTAAAGAGTTAATGTAACTGCAATTTTCACAATAAAAACAAGTGGAAGAAGTTGTAGCAGTGTTAAAAATAATACTCCATCCATTGTTTCAGTTTTTGCGGGAAGAATTGCAGATACAGGTGTAGATCCGATGCCGATTATGAAAGAGGCTTTAGAAATTTGTCGTAAGAAAGAGTCGGCTGAGATTATTATGGGCAAGTCCTAGAGAAACATTTAATATTTATCAAGCAGATGAGCTAGGAGTAGACATCATTACATGTACTTCCGATTTGATAAAGAAATTATCGTTAAAAGATAAAGATTTAACACAATATTCTTTTAGAAAACTGTTCAAATGTTTTTAAGAGACAGTACAAGTTTAGGATTTAATATTTTAGAGTAATGAAATCTGTAAAAACAGCATTCCATAACCAGAATGCTGTTTTTACTTTTTACTCTTCTGAACGAGAAACGATTAGTGTTAGATTTCCTTTTACAGTTACATCATGAATAGGTGTTGGTAAAAATAAATGAATCTGCTTTTTTAGTGCAAATGATTCGCCATTTACTTCTAGTGTTCCTTCCCCTCGATAACAGTTGCTAAGTAGTAATTGTCATCTAATGTAGTAGCGTAAATTCCATCATTTCCCATTTCAAACAGAGAAATAGTGATTTGTAATGAAATGAGTAATCGTTGCATCATCCGTTTTTCAATTGTTTGTTCAAAAATGGTAATTGATGTGGAATTGTAGTGACATCAATGGTTTGTGGAATATGTAATGGACGAGGATTTCCTGCATCATCTTTTCCGGTCATAATCATAGACACGGTAAGTAGTATCAGAGTTTTTGTTGTGTTTCTAAAAATGACAATCCCTTTTTCCGATAGCGTGAATGGTTCCACTTGGAACATTGAAGAAATCTCCTGCTTAACAGGAACTTCTGTAAATAATTCATTCCATTTTTCTTCTTGAATTAATTAGAACAAATTCTTCTTTTTGTTTGTGCGGTATGTCCGTAAATAATTTTTGGCACCAGTTCAGCAGAAATAACATACCAACATTCGTTTTTCCCTAATTCGTGCTCATGTTCTAACCCATAAGCATCATCTGGGTGTACTTTGAATAGATAAGTCATCACTGGCATCTAAAAATTTTGATTAATAAAGGGAAAAGTTGGCAATGTTTGTTGATGAAATAATTCAGCATGTCCCAGCATATAAATCTGCTAATGTCATTCCTTGAAATTCAGAAGGAGAAATAATAGTTGAATGTCCATTTGGATGAGCGCTAATCGACCAAGATTCATAACTTTATCCTTGGCAAGATTAAGTTAAATTCTGTTTGTAATACCACCCCAAATCTTGTAGGACTGGTTTTTAAAAGATAGGTTGCATGTTGTGACTCCTTTATGATTTTATCGACTACAGATATAGCATATTTAGAAGATTGATAAAAAGCAAATTCATCCATATTCAAGATACTTTCTTGCAAAAATAGCATTGTTTACTATTATAAAGTAGAAAAAACGAACTTGTGAGGGATAATATGAATCAAAAATATGGAATTATTTTAGCAGCTGGAAAAAGGCACACGAATGAAATCTGAACTTTATAAAGTGATGCATCAGTTTGTGGAAAACCAATGGTAGAGCATGTGGTAGATCAAGTAGAACGTGCAGGAGCTGAAACGATTGTAGCCATTGTTGGACATGGAGCAGAAATGGTACAACAACAATTAGGAGAACGTGTTTCTTATGCATTACAAGCAGAACAATTAGGAACAGGTCATGCCGTGTTACAAGCAGAAAGAATTATTGAAAGACAAAAGAAGGAACAACTTTAGTAGTTTGTGGAGATACACCACTATTAACAGCAGAAACTTTTTGAACAATTAATGAAAGTTCATGAAGATACAAAAGCAAAAAGCGACTATCTTAACAGCTTGGGTAGAAAGATCCAACTGGATATGGACATGTGGTTCGTGAGGAAGATGGAACAGTTTTAAAAATGTAGAACATAAAGATGCTACACCTGAAGAAGCGTCCATTCAAGAAATTAATACAGGAACTTATTGCTTTGATAATCAATCCTTATTCAGCGCATTAAGTGAAGTTGGAAATGATAATGCACAAGGGGAATATTACTTACCAGATGTATTAGAAATTTTGAAAAAAATCGTGGAGAAATTATTTCTGCTTATCAAATGCCAAATGTAGATGAAGGAATGGGTGTTAATGACCGAGTTGCTTTATCAAAAGCAGAAAAATCAATGCGTCAACGTATTAATGAACAACATATGAGACAGGGTGTAACATTAATTGATCCTGAACAAACGTACATTGACTCAAGTAGTCATCGGTTCAGATACAGTTATTGAACCAGGAGTATATTTAAAAGGAAAAACAGTTATCGGACAACGATTGCCATATTACTTCAAGAAGTGTCATTCGTGATTCAGTTTTAGAAGATTATGTAACAGTAACAAGTTCAAATATTGAAGAATCATTAATGAAATCTCATGTAATGCAGGACCATTTGCACATCTTCGTCCAAAAAGCTGTACTAGGAAATTCTGTTCACATTGGAAACTTCGTAGAAGTGAAAAATGCAACTTTAGGAAAAAGGAACAAAAGTTGGTCACTTAACATATGTAGGGAGATGCTGATTTAGGAAAGAAATTAATGTTGGTTGTGGAACAATTTTTGTAAACTATGACGGTAAAATAAACATAGAGCTACTGTGGGTGATCGTGTATTTGTGGGATGCAATGCGAATTTAGTAGCACCTGTTACCATTGGAGATGATGTCTTTATTGCAGCTGGTTCTACAATTGCAAGAGATATTCCGAACGGTGCACTAGCAATTGCCTGTTCTCGTCAAGAAAAATAAAGAAAACTATGCTAAGAAATTACCTTCAGCTCAAAAATTCATGAAAAAATGTAATTAGTTCTTTAAAAACGAACAAAAAAACGTTTATTATTATAGTAGTGTAAAACAAAAATAAAAATTCTTCGGGGTTATCATTGTAGAGACATTATTCCGATCCAAATTTAAAGATTTTTTTGCATTAAGCTCAAATCGTCCATTAGCACAAAAATTGCAGATCAAGTCAGGGGTAGAATTAGGGCAAGTATCCGTTACTCATTTTAGTGATGGAGATTAAAATTAACATTGATGAAAGTATTCATGGAGACCATGTTTATATTGTTCAATCAACATCGTATCCAGTAAATGATAACTTAATGGAGTTATTAATTATGATTGATGCATTACGTCGTGCAAAGTGTGAAAACCATTAACGTTGTATTACCGTACTATGGCTATGCACGTCAAGATCGTAAAAAGCTCAATCACGTGAACCAATTACAGCAAAATTAGTGGCAAATATGATTACACAAGCAGGTGCAGACCGTGTGTTAACATTAGATTTACATGCTGCTCAAATTCAAGGGTTCTTTTGATATTCCAGTGGACCACTTATTAGAGTGCTCCATTATTAGCTAATTATTTCTTAGAAAATAATTTCAAAAGATAAAGATATCGTAGTTGTATCACCAGACCATGGTGGGGTAACTCGTGCACGTAAATTAGCAGAATTCTTACATGCACCAATTGCAATTATTGACAAACGTCGTCCAAAAGCAAATGTTGCAGAAGTAATGAATATCATTGGGGATGTTAAAGGAAAAGTTGCCGTATTAATCGATGATATGATTGATACAGCTGGAACCATTACATTAGCAGCTCAAGCCTTACAAGATGCAGGAGCAATTGAAGTGTATGCTTATTTGTACACACCCTGTATTATCAGGGTCCAGCATTAGATCGTTTAAATGCTTCTGTTATTAAAAGAAGTAGTTGTAACGGACTCCATTCAAGTTCCTGAAGAAAAAACAGGTGGAAAAATTGTTCAAGTAAGTGTGGATCAATTAATGGCTGGAAGCTATCAAACGTATTCATGAAAATCGTTCAGTAAGTCCATTATTTATTGAAAAGTTCACAATTTTAGATTATTTGAGCAGCATAAATCGGAGGCTGGAGAAATTTCTCCAGTCTATTCAAGGAGGTTATTTGGTGAATTCATGTAAAATAAAGGAAAAAGTTTTACTAGGAATAGTAAGTGTCATTGTCGGAGTGATTACCGGAGTTTTAACATCTTTTTGGACAAGTATTATTAAAAGTATCCGAATTACGAGTAGAGATATTTTGGATATTTCATTCCATTTCTAGCAGCAGTAGGATTTTTATTTCACAAAGTTTATTTAAAAATGCGGGAAAAATGCAGTTGAAGGAATGAATATTGTCTTTCGGATTGGGCAAGGAGGGACAATCGTGTTTTCAAAATGGTTAATTCCTTTTATGATGGTTGGAACATGGCTAGCTCATTTATTTTGGAGCAAGTGTGGGTCGTGAAGGGGTTGCGGTTCAATTGGAGCAACAGTTGCGAATCAGTTTCAACAATGGTTTTCTTCTAAGAGAAACCGTCAAATTTTTTATTAATGATTGGGATGGCGAGTGGGTTTGCTGGACTATTTGGGACACCTCTAGCAGCAACTTTCTTTGCGATTGAAGTAATGATTGTAGGTCAATTACAAATTGATGCCTTATTTTATGCATTGCTGTCTAGTTTTATTTCAATGAATGTAGCCCAAAGTTTAGGATTAGAAATTTATGGTGGAAATTCCTGTAGAAATTCAGTTCGATGAAACTTTAGTCAAGATGAGTAGTACTGGGAATTGCCTTTGGTTTAACAGGAAGACTTTTTAGTGTGAGTTTGGCGTATTTGAAAAATATTGGAGTACTAAAATTCCAAGTCCAACTCTAAGAATATTTTTATTAGAGATTGTTGTTAGTATTTTAATCGCAACTTTTTGGTAGTGGCCGTTGATGCAGGATTAGGGACGAGATTTAATTCATGCTAGTTTTTATAGTGAGACGATTTATGTACAAGATTGGATTTTTAAAAATTAGGATTAACAGTATTCTCTCTTGAGTGCAGGATTTCTAGGGAGGAAGTAACTCCACTCTTTTCAATTGGTTCTTCATTAGGAATCGTGATGAGTTCGTGGTTAGAATTTCTCCAATGGTAGCAGCGGCATTAGGTTACGGAGCTGTAGTTTGGAAGTGCAACAAACACTTGGTTAGCCCCTATTTTTATTATCGGTGAGTATTCGGATATAGTATGATGCCATATGCAGCAATTGTATGTATTGTCGCATTTGTCGTAAATGGAAATAATAGCATTTATGGACAACAGAAAATTTTGAATTAGAGAGTATAGAAAGATAAAAACGAGCAAGTATTTTGTCCCTGTTGTTATATCCACACTTTAAGTAGCAAAAATTACTGATAACTTTCTTGATTTTTAGAGCCAAGAGAAGCTCATGCTATATAACTTTCTCACTTAGGATTGAGATACACGTTTTTCAGAATTATTTATTACATCGAGAATTCTATCATAAATACGCCTAAAACTATAAAAATACAGGAAATTACTGCGCTCATTACTAGGTGATACATTCATATAATTTTTAGAAAAGAAAAATAAGGCTACTCCTAAAACGGTTATCAAGCTCGTTAATATTCTCTTTTCATATATTCATCCCCTAATTCAATATTTTTATCTTTAACACTTACTATTATATTTCTTTGATTAGAAAAAGTTTGCAGAAGGAGTTGTCAAGAGACCGCTTTCTTCTGTATTTGTAATATAATTAATTTTTATGAAAAACACAGTGAGATATTAAACCTAAAGAGATAGATATACTCGTGGTGTAAAATTTGATAAATTTTTCAAATAAACGATCCACTTGTTATTTCATGAAAAGTCTAGTATACTTTTTCGCATAGCGAGGGCTTTTAAATTCATCCTGTGAGGGTGAAAAAGGCGATCATAGTTCAAGTTTATATTTCTAGGAGAATTTTTATGCATAGAAAAATTTTTCCTATGTAAGCAACCCTTTTGCAAACAAAATTTGATAAGGGTTGCTTTTTGTATCACTAAAAAGGCCCGGAAAAGAGGGAATGATGGAGTTACAAACTTCAAAAGTCAACTTATTACTCGATGTGGATCAAAATCCACCCTTTGCCAAAGAGCTTGTTACTAAACTTGCAACATGTGTTTTGCGATGTTTGGGGCAACGATTTTAGTGCCACTCATTTTAGAATGCCTGTTTCTGTAGCATTATTTGCTTCAGGTTTAGGAACTCGTGATTTACATGGTGGCAACTCAATTTAAAGTGCCAGTGTACTTAGGTTCTTCATTTGCATTTATTTCAGCGATGGCATTTGCAGTGAAGCAAATGAATGGAGATGTTTTCAACAGCTCAGTCAGGAGTTATTCTTGTTGGTCTTGTTTATGTAGTAGTTGCATTAGCAGTTAAATTAATTGGAACAAAATGGATTGATCGTTTATTACCTCCGATTGTCATTGGACCGATGATTATGGTCATTGGTTTTTAGGATTAGCAAATTCAGCCGTGACAAATGCAGGATTTATTAAAGATGGTACAGTTCAACAAATAACAGTAGCGATTGTAACTTTCTTGATTACAGCATTTATTAATACAAAAGCTAAAGGATTTTTAAAAATAATTCCATTCTTATTCAGAATTATTGGAGGATATATTAATGAGCTGTACTGTTTTGGATTGGTTTGATTTCACTCCAGTATTAGAAGCAGATTGATTGCGATTCCGCAATTATATTTGCCATTTTTCAACAAATGGATTTTTCAAAAGAATATCACTGGTATTTTGGCCCTGAAACTTGGGCAATTTTACCAGTAGCTGTTATAACGATTGCGGAACATATTGGAGACCATACGGTTTTTAAAGCAAATTTGCGGAAGACAATTTTTGAAAACACCAGGGGTTACATCGTACATTAATTGGAGATGGTGTTGCGACTGCAGTTTCAGCGTTTATGGGTGGACCTGCGAATACAACTTATGGTGAGAATACTGGGGTTGTAGGGATGACAAAATTGCAAGTGTTTCAGTGATTCGTAATGCAGCATTATTTGCGATTGGGTTGAGTTTCCTTGGAAAATTCACAGCGTTAATTTTCAACTATTCCAAATGCAGTACTTGGTGGGATGGCTATCTTATTATATGGAGTTATTGCACAAGTAATGGTTTGAAAGTGTTAATTGAAAAGCAAGTAGATTTTTAGAGAAGTGCGTAATTTGATTATTGCAAGTTCGATGTTAGTGTTAGGATTAGGTGGAGCAATTTTGAGAATTGGGTCCTGTGACATTTGTCAGGTACAGCATTATGTGCATTAGCAGGTGTTATTTTGAACCTAGTTTTGCCGTATGAAAACAGAAAATAACTTTTTAGTAGCGAAGGACGCCAGCAGCTTCGCAAAGCGAATCTCATGGCTAAAAAATCAAGCCTAAGGTCTTGATTTTTCCCTGTACCTCAAAGCCCGATGTGCTTCTAGTACTAACACTTCTAAAGAAAAGTCATTTCTATCTACTTTTTAATGAGGGATGTATACAAGAATGATTTTTGTGATGTAGTAAGGGACAGTAGCAGCCTCGCTAAAGCGAGTCTCATACCTAATACTACTTAAAAATCATTTTCTGTTTTCTACTTTTTTTGATGAGGGATGTATACAAGGATGATTTTCGTGATGTGGCAAAGGGGGCTTTGATGTTTCATTCGTAAAAAATTTGTTTGACCGTTAGTCTATGAGAGAGTAAAAAGACTTTTCTTCACTGAAAAGTCTTTTTAGTTTCTAGTTTGAGATAGCGAAAAACAGTAGAAAATATGCTATAATAAAAATAGTACAAGTAAAGGAGAGTGAGGGAGATGGGGCGTTTTTCAAGAGGATATGGAAACCTATAAAAAGAACGATCCAGCTACGAAAGTAGTTTAGAAATTATTTTTAACGTATCCAGGCTATCATGCGACTGTAGTTGCATCGACTAGCACATTGGTTACATACTACTTGCCGATGTAGACTTCTTGCTCGTATGCTGAGTACATTTAGTCGATTTTTACTGGGAATTGAAATTCACCCGGCAGCGCAAATTGGTCGACGATTTTTATTGATCACAGCATGGGGAATTGTCATTGGTGAAACTGCGATTATCGGAGATGATGTAAAAATGTTCCATGGTGTTACATTAGAGTGGAACAGGAAAGCAAACAGGAAAAACGTCATCCAACCGATTGAAGATGGAGTATTATTGTCTGCTCATGTTCAAGTAATTGGACCAGTTACGATTGGAAAAAGGTGCCAAAAATTTGGATGCAGCAGTAGTATTATCAGATATTCCAGCTCATACAACAGCAGTAGGCTTACCTGCTAAAGTTGTTCGAATTCATTCAAAAGAAGAACGAGAAATCACAGAATTATATGGAGGAAATTATGATTCAAGTATATAACACTTTAACACGTCAAAAAGAAGAATTTAAACCACTAGAACCAGGGCATTGTGAAAATGTATGTTTGTGGGCCAACAGTTTACAATTATATTCATATTGGAAATGCGAGAAGTACAGTTGCATTTGATACTATCCGTCGTTATTTTTGAATACCGTGGCTACGATGTGAACTATGTTTCAAATTTTACAGATGTGGATGATAAAATTATTAAAAGCAGCGAATGAAACAGGAATGACGCCTGAAGAAGTTTCTAAAAATATATTGAAGCTTTTTATGAAGATACAGCTGCATTAAATGTAGCAACTTTAAATCCAACAGTTATGAATACAATGGATGATATTATTGCCTTTGTAAAAGAATTAGTCGAAAAAGAAGCGGCGTATGAATCTGGTGGAGATGTATATTTCATTACTGAAAAATTCAAAGATTATGGAAAACTAAGTGATCAAAGTATTCAAGATTTACAAGTAGGAGCTAGTCAAAAGAACGGAAAGTGCAGATGATGCTAAAAGAAATCCATTAGACTTTGCGCTATGGAAAAGTGCAAAACCGGGTGAAATTAGTTGGGATTCTCCTTGGGGCAAAGGTCGTCCAGGTTGGCATATTGAATGTTCCGTAATGGCGACAAAACATTTAGGAGATACTATTGATATTCACGGTGGTGGACAAGACTTAGCATTCCCACACCATGAAAATGAAATTGCGCAAAGTGAATCAAAAACAGGTCATCCATTTGCTCGTTATTGGATGCATAATGCCTTTGTAACAATGGGGGAAGATGGAGATGAGTAAATCTCTTGGTAATTTCGTATTAGTCACGATATTATTAAAGAAATTGATCCTCAGATTTTACGTTTCTTCCTAGCAAGTGCTCACTATCGTAGACCATTGAAATTCAGTGAGTCTTCACTGCAAGAGCAACAACCAATGTGTCAAAAAATTCAAACAACTTTTAGCAATACACGTTACCGTTTAGAACAACGCTGTTGACTCATTAGAAGATGACCAAGATGTATGGGCTAGTTTTGAAGCATTAGAAGGTAAATTCCAAGAAAGAGATGGATGATGATTTTAATGCAGCTAACGGAATGACAGTGTTATATCAATTCGTGAAAAGAATGGAATGTTTATTTAGAACGTGAAGCAGTATCACGTGTTATTTTAGAAAAATTATTAGAAAAAAAGCTGAACAATTATTTGCGATTTTTGGAATGAAAGAAGTTCAAGAAGAATTAGTAGATGATGACATTCAAGCATTAATTGACGAACGTTTAGAAGGCAAGAAAAGCGAAAAACTTTGCACGAAGCGATGAAATTAGAAATTATTGAAAAGATCAAGGGATTGTGTTAGAAGATACTGCTCAAGGAACAAGATGGAGAAGAGTATAATGGAAATCATTAAAAGATTGGCATTTATTAAATGGCTTAACATTAGCTTATATGGGTGATGGAATTTATGAATTATATATTCGTCAACATGTGTTAAGAACTGGGAAGACAAACCAAATATCTTACATCGTAGAAGCTACTCGTTATGTTTCTGCTCAAGGCTCAAGCAAATTTAATTCAACAAATGTTGGATAACGAGTCATTTTTAACAGAAGAAAATTAGAATACTTTAAACGTGGAAGAAATGCTAAGAGTCATACAAAGGCGAAAAATGCGGATGTCATTACTTATCGTATGTCTACAGGATTTGAAGCAATGATTGGCTATTTATATTTAAGTGGACAAAAAGAGCGATTAGAGGAAGTTATCGTATGGTGTATTCAACAAGTGGAGGAAAAAACATGGCTGAGACAAGAAAAAATTCGAATAGAAGAAAAGGAAGTCAACCAAAAGGGCTTCAAAAAGAGGCTAAAGCACCTCGTCCAAAATATACACCGGAAAGTTCTTCGAAATGAACAAGAGTCTACAGATTTTGTATATGGACGTCATGCAGTAAGAGAAGCGTTACAACAACCAGAACGTGTGAATAAATTATGGGTTCAAGAAGCTTTATCTGGAAAGGAAATTACACGATTATTGATTTAGCAAAGGAACATCGTATTCAAGTTCAAAAATGTTCCGAAAAGCTAAATTGCAAGATCTTATGGGGGAAGTTGTTCATCAAGGAGTGGTTAGCTTCAATTGCAGCTTATGAATATGCGACTTTAGAAGATGTCTTTGAAAAAGCTCAGGAAAAATGAAGATCCATTTATATTAATTTTTAGATGGAATTGAAGATCCGTATAATTTAGGAAGTATTTTACGTACGGCAGATGCTACAGGAGTTCACGGAATTATTATTCGAAGAGAAGAAGTGTTTCTTTTAACATCTACTGTAGCGAAAGCTTCTACAGGAGCTATCGAGCATGTTCCCGTTGTTCGTGTGACGAATTTAACTCAAACGATTGAACAATTAAAAAGAACGTGGTGTTTGGGGTGTTTTGGAACTGATATAGAAAGGGACGGATTATCGTCAATGGAATACAAAAGGCCCAGTGCGATTGTGATGGGAAATGAAGGAAAAAGGTGTACTCTCGTATTGTCAAAGATGCCGTTGATGAAATGATTACGATTCCGATGAACGGACATGTTCAGAGTTTAAATGCGAGTGTCGCAAGTGCTTTAATGATGTATGAAGTTTTCCGTTCTCGTCATTAATAGGTGATGTATGAAGAAACAATTATATATCATTGATGGGTATAATATGATTTGGAGCATGGCCTGAATTGAGTGAGTTTAAAAACAAGGTGATTTAGAAAGTGCTCGTGATTTACTCATCCATCATTGTGCTAATTTTAGAAAAATTTGAACATGTTGAAGTGTGGATTGTTTTTGATGCACAATTTGTTCCCTGGCATTACTCAGTCATTTTGAATCTTCCCAAGTGAAGTTATTTTTACAGCAGAAGATGAGAACGGCAGATGAATATATTGAGAGAACAGTTAGCGAGATGAATACGCAAGTCATTCAAGTGTCTGTAGCAACGAGTGATTTGGCGGAACAATGGGTCATTTTCAAAAGGGTGCTTTAAGAAAAATCTGCAAGAGAATTTTTCAAAGAAATTCAACGAAGTAAGAAAAAGCAAGATCAATTATCTAGACAATATCAAGAAAGTCTCAGACGTCGTTCACCATGGAGTGATGAACAGATGGATCAATTGAATGTTTTACGATTCAAATTACAAGAAAAAGATGAATAGTTTTTAGATGAGAAAGAGCTAAGAGGTGGAACTTAGCTCCTTTTTATATATAAGAAAGTAATCGTTTACAAAAATGAATTTGTTGCAGTACAATTGAATCGAAATATAGAAGTTGTATACCAGGAGGTTTGTTTATAGGGAATGTAAGTTGTAATGACTGGCTTATTAGGGTGTAATGCGAAATATCAAATGCTAAAGATTGACGATATACAGAGTTTGTAAAAATAGGATGCAATGATTGAACATGAAGATTGGGGAGAACAACATGAAAAAGATAATCACTTTATTACTAGGAATGTTGGTATTTACTTTAGGAAGTTCGACTGTGTTGGCAATGGAAAGTGAGATTTCAGATCCAAGACCTAGTGGAGTTTTTGTTGAGGATTTTTAGCGATGATGATTGTGGGAGTCGTGTTCGTTATGATTGTTGGGCTCATTTGTTGGAAAGTTTTTCAAAAAACGTCAGTAAATCACTACTAAAGCAAAGATAAGATGAAAAATTCTGAGGCGACTTTGGTCGTCTTTTTTCATCTTCACAAAATCTTCATACTTTCTAGTTAACGGATTCATAAAATTAAGGTATACTAAGTGTGAAATCATCCAAAAGGAGGAAGCAAAATGCATATTTTAATGATTGAAGATACAGAAGCAGTATGTGAAATGATGGAAATGTTTTTGAAAAGAAGGTTGGACAGCAGAGTTTTATCATGATGGGAAAGAAGGCTATGATGCCTTTGTGAATCATCAAGAAAAAAATGGGATCTAGTGATTTTTAGATTTAAACTTTACCATCAATGGATGGCATGCAAATTTGTCGTCAAATTCGTCAAATGAATAGAACAAGTTCCTATTGTCATGTTAACAGCAAGAATTCAGAAAGTGACCAAGTAATTGGTTTTAGAAATTGGAGCAGATGATTATGTGTAAAACCATTTAGTCCATTAACAATGATGGCACGTATTAAAAGCCTTACATCGTCGTATTGGAAGAGGAACTACTGAAGTTCCAACAAATTCAGGACAATTTGATATAGAAACAAACACGTTTCAATTAATACAAGAACTCATGAAGCTTTTTATTGATGGAGTGAAAAATTGATGGTTTGACTCCGAAAAGAATTTGATTTATTAGTCTTAATGGCACAACATCCTCGTCAAGTATTCTCAAGAGAACATTTATTAACGAAAATTTGGGAAGATCCATTTTATGGAGATGAACGTACGATTGATGCACATATTAAAATTACGTCAAAAATTGAAGCAGTAGGTCCTCATGTCATTTCAAACGGTATAGGGGTGTGGGATATAAATTTGATGATAGTGGGATTTAGAAGATGAAATATTTTTACCAACAATTAGTAGGATTTTTATCCGTTGTTTTAGTATCCGTTGTTGTTTTGCGGGACTATTATTTTATAACGTCATGACAAATAAAATTTTTCTTACAACGTTCCCAACAATTGTTTGGATATGCCAAAGCAATTTAGTACATGATTTAACGGCAGATGAAATTAGTAGTAGTTTATCTCTATTAAAAGATGAACATTTAGGTGTTGCGATTTTTGATAAAGATAATAAAATGACGTATCCGGCAGCGGTATTAAATGTCAAAAGTTCATTAACGGATGATGAATTACAACATCTGCAAAGATGGATCTGCAATTAATATAGAAGCAAACAAAACATAACTTTGTGGGCAGAAGCAGCTGATTTAGTAACGATTTATTATCAATTTTTAAAAAATCAAACTTATAATGGTTTTTTAGCGATTTCTAGCCCGTTAAGTAGAATTGAAACGGAAATGGCAGAGTTAAGAAATTCGATTTTAGTAGGGTTCTCTTCAGCAGCAGTGGCAGGGAGTTATTCTGAGTGTCTTATTTGCCAATTATCAAACAAGACGAATTAATCGCTTGAGAAAAGCGACACACGAAATTGCTGAAGGAAATTATGACATTTCACTTCCAACTCAAAAAGAGATGAATTCGATGATTTAGTAATGGACTTCAATAAAATGGCAGAGTCATTACAGAGGTCTGAACAAAGAATTGAACGACAAGAGAATTTAAGACGTCAATTAATGATGGATGTAGCTCATGAGATGAGAACACCACTAACAACGATGAATGGATTACTGGAGGCAATTCACCATATGATTACCAGAGTCACGCCGTGAGAGAAGTTTAGAATTAATTACGAATGAAACACAACGTCTTATCCGATTAGTGAATGAAAATCTGGACTATGAAAAAATTCGTTCCGATCAAAATTGTATTAGTGAAGCAAAATTTCTCAGGTGCGAGATGCATTACAAAATGTTGTTGATCAATTACAAAGAATTAGCTGTGAAAAAGGGAACGAATTGCGTTGTGAATGCCCAGAAGACTTTACAGTATACGCGGACTATGATCGTTTTTATTCAAATTTTAGTCAATATGACGAAAAATGCGAACCAATTTACAGACAACGGTCATGTTTTGATAAAAGGTTGGAATGAAGATAATCATTCAATTGTTCAAATTATTGACGATGGAATTGGGATTAATGAAAAAGAAGTCGAAGCCATCTGGGAAAGATTTTTATAAAGCAGATGTTTCAAGAAAAAACACAAAATATGGCGAATCTGGAATTGGACTAGCTGATTGTACATTCTTTAATGAAGAGTCATCATGGTACGATTCAAACGGAAAGTGAAGTTGGAAAAGGGACTATCTTTACACTCACATTCCCTGGAAAAAGAAGAAACAGAATAGAATAAGCAAGATTTCTCTTAAATAGCAAGAACTACTACTAAAACAGATAAATGATGGTTTTGCTACATAGGAGAAATCTTTTTGAATATGATAGATTCTATGAATTTGTAATCCAATGTAAACTGTTTTTAAGATAGTATAGTAATGAAATTAAAAAGGATGATCAATAGATGAAAGAAATTATTTTAAAAAAACAAAAGCAGCTAAATTAGTCAAAAAGGATCCCCTTTATTAAATCAAGAGGATTTAGCACAACCACTTGATGCAGAAGAAGGGCAATGTGTACGTGTTTGTGATGAGAAAAAGAATTTTTAGCAATGGCTTATGTAGGATTCCAACATAAAGGAATTGGTTGGGTCTATTCGAAAAAGATGGTGAAACATTAACGCCTCAATTCATAAGAGGAATCTTTCAAAAGCTGCACGAAACGTTCTTCTTTAATGATGGATGACAGTACAACAGCTTTTTCGTTTGTTTAATGGTGAGAGGAGATGGACTTGGTGGAATTACAATTGATTGGTACTGATGGATTTGTCGTAGTTTCATGGTATAGTGCAGGAATCTATCAATGGAAAGAGCTAATTATAGAACAACTACAAGAAGCGATTCCAAGTATTCAAGGCATTTATGAAAAATTCGTTATGCTTCAAAGAAAAATTACCGGAGAGTCAATTTGCAAAAGAGTTCAGGCGAGTGAGCCTTTGATTGTTCAAAGAAGAAGGAGTTCGTTATACAACGTATCTTGATGAAGGATTGATGACAGGTATCTTTTTAGATCAACGTGAAGTTCGTACATTATTAAGAGATGACTATAGTGCAGGGAAAACTATTTTTGAATTTATTTAGTTATACAGGTGCGTTTTCTGTTGCTGCAGCAATGGGGAGTGCAATTCAAACAACGAGTGTGGATGTCGCCAATCGTAGTTTAGAAGACTAGGGAACAATTTGAGGTAAACTGGGATTTGATGCATCTGAGCAGAAGATTTATGTAATGGATGTGTTTGATTATATTAAATATGCCGCGAAGAAATCTTTAACGTTTGATACGATTGTATTAGATCCTCCTAGTTTTGCTCATTACGAAGAAGAGAACTTTTCAGTTGCGAAAGATTATGCTGGTTTAGTGGAGCAATTAGTTCCGTTAACGGCAAAAAATGGAAATTTAATTTTTGTCGACGAGATGCGGCAAATGTTTCTGAGAAGCAATTTTTAGAGATGATTCATAAGGGACTTCGTTCTTCTGGAAGAAGGTATCGTATAGCGCACCAGAAGAAATTGCCGTTGGATTTCCCAGTGGCACCACATACACCGTTGAGTGATTATTTGAAGGTTGTATTTGTAGAAATGGATGTGTAGGAATAGACTTCTTGATGTAGTAGTAAGGGACGCTATGCAGACCTGCGGTCTCATAGCTAAAATTTGAGCCTAGGTCTCGATTTTTCCCAGTAATAGAATCCACAAGGTGTGGCTTCTATACCTATACTACGTGGAAGTCTATTTCTACTTTTTGATATGAGGAGAGTAAAGGGAATTCTATATGTAGTAGTCAGGAAAAATCTTACTGTGAGGAAGGTCTATCTTTCATTAAAATTACGGATTTCACAAAATGTAAGCGCTAAGTTGTCATGGATTAAAAACAATTAAAAATTCAAAAATTTAAAAACAATTGCACGAATTGTCAGAATATTATATAATCTTCTCATCACTTAAAGAACACGAAATGAGGGATTATGATGAATTTATTTGGATTAGGATTGGTATCAGCAGCTATTTTAGCGAGGATGTAGCGCAGGTGGCGCATCAAATGAAAAGTAACACTGTAAAAATCGGTGGTAACTTTGAGTTAACAGGTAACGTAGCCGCTTATGGTATCGCAATGGATAACGCTGTTAAATTAGCAGTTGAACAAAAAGGAAAAATTATTAGATAAGGAATTAAAAATATGTTTCTTACGATAATAAATCAGAAAAAACAGAGGTAGCTTCTGTAGCTAAAAATTAGTTTCTGAAAAAGTAGCCAGAGTTGTAGGACCAGCTCCAACCGGAGATACTCAAGTTTCAATTCCAATCATGGAACAAGCGAAAATTCAGCAGTATTCCAGCAACAACAGGGGACGGATTACATTAAAGATGCGAAGCCAGAATCAGTATACGACTACATCTTCCGTGTATGTTTCTCTGATAATTATCAAGGGGTTGTGAGGTGCCGGATTTGTAAAGCCAAAAATTCCCAAATGCTAAAGTTGCAGTTTTACAAGACTCACAGTAGTGATTATTCTAAAGGTTTAGCAGAAGCATTCGACATATACAGATGCTAAAAATCGGTGGACAAATTGTTGCGAAAGAAACTTATCAATCAAAGATACAGACTTCCAAGCAGTATTAACTTCACTAAAATCAAAAATCATTTGATGTATTATACATCCCAGGATACTATGAAGAAGTTGGTTTAATCATCAAACAAGCTCGTGAATTAGGAATTAATCAACCAATCGTTGGTGGAGATGGATTATCAAGTGAAAAATTAGTAGAAATTAGCTGGTAGCAAATCAAACTTAACAAATGTCTTCTATACAACTCACTTCTCAACTAAGAGTACAGATGCAGATGTTCAAGAATTCATCAAAGCATATAAAGAAAAATATGGTACAACACCAGATGCATTCTCAGCTTTAGGATATGATGCTGCCAAATTATTAATCAAAGCAATCGAAACTGCAGAGCTCAACAGACTCAAAAAGCAGTTCAAAAAGCTTTAGCAGAAGCGAAAGACTTCGATGGTGTAACTGGTACATTCTGATGGGTAAAGATCACTCCTGTTAAAACAGCAGTTGTTATCGAGATTCCAAAAATGGTGAAGAAGTAAGTACCAAAAGAATATGCAGCACAATAATGAGATAAAAATTTTTTTAGAAAAGAGAGGCAGTTGAGAAACCCGCCTCTTTTTCACATGATGAGACACATACAAGAAAATCTTTTTAGAGGAAGGAGCTTAAAAATGGAGCTATTGATGCAACAATTAGTCAATGGGATTGCGTTAGGTAGTATTTATGCCTTGATGCACTTGGCTATACAATGGTTTATGGAACAATTAAATTAATCAACTTCGCTCATGGTGATGTTTATATGATGGAATTGCATTTGTTGGTTTTTATACAATGAATGGATTAGGTTAAATATTTTCTTATCTCTTCTATTAGCAATGGTTACCTGTGTGCAGTTTTTAGGAGTAGTGATTGAAAGAGGTAGCGTACAAACCTTTAAGACGTTCAACTCGTGTTGCTGCTTTAATTACAGCAATCGGGTTTCGTTTTTACTTGAAAATGTGATGAGTTATGGAGCAGAAATTCGTCCATTTCCATCTGATTTTGGAACAACAAACTGTACTTTATTTGGCAATATTACGATTAATGGAAAGCAAATTTTAATTTTTGCCACAACAGTAATTTTAATGGCATTATTACAATTCATCGTTCGTTATACGAAAATGGGAAAGCGATGCGTGCGGTTGCAGTGGATGAAGATGCAGCTCAATTAATGGGGATTGATGTGGATCAAAGTGATTTCATTTACATTCGCATTAGGTTCAAAGTCTTGCAGGGATTGCAGGGGTATTAGTTGCTTTATACTATAATACGTATTCTGCAACAATGAGGATTGTACCAGGGTTGAAAAGCTTTCGTAGCTGCGGTATTAGGTGGAATTGGTAGTATTCCAGGGTGCCATGGTTGGTGGCTATGTGATTGGTTTTGTTAGAAACATTCAGTTAGCTATTTAGGATTCTCTCCATATAAAGATGGGGTGAGTGTACTTCTTATTATTTGTTATTTTTATTAGTATTACCAGCAGGATTGTTTGGTAAAAATGTTAAAGAGAAAGTGTAGGGTGAGAAACATGCAACGATTTCATCAGAAAAATCTTATTTGGTTAGCTTCTGCAGTATTAGTCTATTTATTACTTCAAGTGTTAGTTCAAGTAGGGGTGATTAATTTTCTATTATGAAAGTACCTATTAGCATTATGATTAATATTATTTTTGCGGTTGGGTTAGAATTTAATCTTGGGAGTTGCAGGTCCAATTCTCACTGGGTCATGCTGGATTTATTGCGATTGGTGCGTATGGTGCTGCTATTATCGGAAAGAAGCGGTTAGTGGTTTAGCTGGTTTTATTTGCTGGGATGGCAGTTGGTGTAGTCATTTTCAATCGTGATTGCTTATTTGGTTGGGTTACCAACGCTTCGTTTAAAAAGGGACTACTTAGCTATTGCAACTTTAGGAGTTGCGGAAATTATTCGTGTAGCATTAAATAATATGAAATTACAAATGGTGCTGCAGGGATTAGTGGGGTTCCATTAACAACAACATGGACAATTGTTTATATTGCTTTAGTTTTAACGACTATTTTAGTATTAAACTATGCCAATAGTAGTGCAGGTCGTGCGACTTATGCTGTGTTACAAGATGAAATTGCAGCGAATCAATGATGTAAATGTTACTCGTTATAAAATGCTAGCTTCATCATTGGAGCAGCTACAGCAAGTATTGGTGGAACATTAACAGCCACTTATTTAGGAACAGTAACACCAAGTGACTTTACATTTATGAAATCAATTGATGTATTAATTATTGTTGTATTTGGAGGAATCAGTGGTTTACTGGTTCATTTGTCGCAGTGATTTTACTTGGAATTATTAATACCTTCTTACAACCATTTGGACAATTGCGTATGATCATTTATGCGGTAGCGTTAATTTTTAATTATGATTTTCCGTCAGGTGGATTATTAGGAACTTGGGAATTCCGTTTTGGAACATTCTTAAGCAATAAATTGAAGAAAAAAGAAAGGAGAAACAGAATGAGTTTATTAGAAGCTAAAAGGTTTAACAAAAATTTCGGTGGATTATCAGCTGTTTCAAATGTTTCTCTAAAAAGCTGAAAAAGGAGAATTAATTGGATTAATTGGACCAAATGGTGCCAGTAAAACAACATTCTTCAACCTTTTTAACAGGGGTATACGTTCCAACAGAAGGAACAATCAATTAGAAACTGAAAATGGTAAAACATTATTAAACGGAATTGCACCTAATAAAATTACAGAATTAGGTCTAGCACGTACCTTCAAAATATTCGTCTATTTAAAGATTTAACAGTGTTAGAAAATGTAATGGTAGCGATGCATGCACATAAAGGAAATTCATTATTCTCAAGTTTATTCAGAACAAAAAGCATTATGAAACAGAAAAATGATGAAAGAAGAAGCCTTAAAAATTATTAAAAATCTTCAACTTAGAATCATTTGCTCAAGATAAGGCGCAAAAACTTAGCTTATGGACAACAACGTGAATTAGAAATCGTTCGTGCCTTAGCAACAAAACCAAAAATTTTTATTCTTAGATGAACCTGCTGCAGGGATGAATCCACAAGAAACAGCGAGATTTAACAAGATTGATTGCGCAAATCCAAGAACAATTCGGATTAACAGTCGTATTAATTAGACACGATATGTCATTAGTGATGAAATTTGCCAACGTTTATATGTATTAGAATATGGAAGATTATTAGCATGGAACACCAGAAGAAATCAAGAAAAATCCTGATGTTATTCATTGCTACACTTAGGAGGAGAGTAATCTATGTTAGAAGTAAAAAGATTTAAGTGTACATTGCATCGATTCAAGCCGTTAAAGATGTAAAGCTTTACTCATAACGAAGGAGAAATTGTTTCTCTAATTGGCGCTAATGGTGCTGGAAAATCAACTATTTTAAAAACTTTATCAGGGTTGGTACGTCCAAGTTCTGGAACGATTGAATGTTTAAATCAGATATTACGAAAATTAGCCGCCAAAAAATTGTTTCATTAGGTTTAGCGCAAGTTCCAGAAGAGATCGTCACGTATTTAGAGGACTTTCTGAAAAGAAAATCTTGATTTAGGAGCATTTTTACGAAATGATAAAGAGGAAATTCAAAAGACATGAAAGCAATGCTGAGAGATTCCCAATTTTAGAAGAACGTAAAAATCAAGATGCTGCAACATTATCAGGTGGGGAACAACAAATGTTAGCAATGGGACGTGCATTAATGACTCGTCCAAAAACTATTATTATTAGATGAACCATCAATGGGATTAGCACAATTTTTCATTAAAGAAATCTTCAATATCATTCAAGAGATTCAAAAACAAGGAACTACTGTATTACTAATTGAGCAAAATGCGAAAATGAGCATTATCGATTAGCTAAGAGGGTAGTGTATTAGAAACAGGATCTGTGGTATTATCAGGTACAGGTGAGGAATTACTTGAAAGTGAGATGTTCAAAAAGCATATTTAGGGGGATAATCATGGAGTAAAAGATTATATGTCAACAAACTTAATAACCGTTGAACCAACAACAACTATATGAAAGCATTAGAATTTAATGAAAGAACATGATGTGCATCGTCTTCCAGTCGTTGAAGGAGACAAATTAGTAGGATTATTAACAGCTGAATTGGTCGCTCAAAGAATTCACCTTCAATGGCAACAAGTTTAAGTGTGCATGAGATTAAATTACTTATTAAATAAAACAACTGCTAAAGATATTATGTTGAAACAAGTCATTACTACTGTAAAACCAACGGCTGTCTTAGAAGAAGCTGCTTCAATTATGAGCAACAGCGAATTGGCGTTTTACCAGTTCTTGAATCAAGAGGAAACTTAGTAGGAATTAGTACTGATAAAGATATTATGGATGCGTTCATTGATATTTCAGAGAGATTATAACACTCGGTTCTCGTTTATTTATTGAAATTAATGAAGATAAAACTGGTCCATTAGAAGATATCTCAAATGTTTTACGTGATCATAATGTCAATGTGAGATACAATTTCTGTATGTATCACCGTGAAGGAAAAGTACAAGTAGTACTTCACGTGGATTCTGAAAATCAGATGAAAGTATGCAGACTTTATCGCACAAAGAGGATATAGAATCTTATCTTCAATGAAAATAGATTATAAATGATAGACTTTTTCTCAAAAGTAGCAACAAATAGCTTTGTTACTGGAAAAGTCTTTTTCTTCATGTTTATTAGAAGATGGTAGCTTTTTCTTTGTTCGTTGGAAGATTTCTCTATACTAGTACTACTACACAAGAGGAAAGGAGAAATATGATGAAATATGATTTTACAACAGAAATAAACCGTCATGGAAAAAGATGCGATGGCAGTGGATGGCTTAGGTTTAATTCAGGAAAGCCTAACCGACCTAAGGAAGGATTCGATGTGATTCCGATGTGGATAGCAGATATGAATTTTACGCAAGTTTCAACTGCGATTCAAGCGATGAAAGAACAGTTAGAACATCCAGTTTTGGTTATTTTATGCAGCAAAAAGAATATTATAATGCCATCATTCGTTGGCACCAATTTCACCATCAAGTGGAAGGATTAACAGCTAAACATATTGGTTATCATAATAGTGTACTGGGAGTAGTTTCAGCGTGACTTCTTTTGCGTCACCGGGAGATGCTATTTTTAGTTCATAGTCCAACTTATGGAGGATTTGCGAAGTTTTAAAAATAATGGATTTAATATTGTACTAAGTCCATTAGTAAAAGATGAAGAAGGAGTTTACCGTATCGACTATAAAAGATATGGAAGATTCGTAAAATATCATATTCATGTATCGATTTTGTTCACCACATAATCAACAGGTCGTGTTTGGAATCGTAAAGAATTAGAAAAAGTAATGGCCATTTATCAAAAACATGATGTAACGGTCATTTCTGATGAAGTTGGTCGGATTTAGTCATGCCAGGGGTGAAAACATATCAACTCAAAGTGTGTCTGAAGATGCTAAGAATCGTTACGATTGCATTTTATGCACCAAGTAAGACATTTAACTTAGCTGATAGTAGCTGCTTATCATATTATTTATAGTGATTTATTACGTGATAGAATTAATGCAAAGGTAGTAAGTCTCATTATAATGTGATGAACGTATTATCGATGCATGCGTTAATGGGCGCTTATCAACAGAAGGTTGTGAGTGGCTGGAAGAATTAAGACAAGTATTGTATCAAAATATGACATATGTTTGTGACTTCATTCGGAATCATTTTCGAAGGAGTATCCGTAACAAATACAGAAGGAACCTATGTGATTTTTATCGATTGTGAGGTATTTAGATGGCATTACGATTGATGAATTACAAAAACGAGGATCAGATGTGGGAGTGGCTTGGCAAGATGGAAGAATTTTTAATGGCCCAACTCATATTCGGTTAAATCGTAGCATTACCATTTACAAGAATTCAAAAGCTTGTGAGAGAATGAAAAATATGTATTTATTTAAAGGAGAAACATAGAAAAATTATTCATGACAGATCAGCACACGCACATGTTGGACCTTATTCATAAGGAATTATTATGTTCAGGAGATTTCTTGTACGTTTTCAGGACAATTACCAATCGTAGCCAGAAACAGGAGAATTTGCAGGTGAGGGATATTGTTAGCCAAACTCATCAATCATTGAAAAATATTCAAGCTATTTTAGATCAGCTGGAATGACGTTAGAGAATGTAGTAAGTACAACCATTTATTTAAGTGATATATGCTCATTTCCAACAAATGAATGAAGTTTGGACGCATTATTTCAAAACTGCCCAGCACATGCAGCTTTCCAAGTGGCAGCATTACCAAAATGCACTAGTAGAAATCCAAGCAGTCGCTTGTCAATAAAGGTAAAAACAGCCAGACGAAGGATTCTGCTGGCTGTTTTCAAATGATGCAATGTTTAAAATAAATATGATTGGAAGAAAGTCGTTTTATAGTAGTATGAGTAATGGAAGCGAGAGCTTCTGTGCACGAAATCGAGACAAGACTCGATTTTTAGCCAAAGAGACCGAAGGGCTACTGGCGTCCTAATGCTACTATAAAATGACCCTCGAGATACTGTTAAGGAAAAACGAACTAGCTAATACGATAATCCCTGAATAATACAGTACCAGCCAAATGGCGAAAGTCGTTTCGTTTTCGATAGCTCAATAGAGAATTTGATAACAATTAGGTGAAACGAAGAAAAAACTACTGATCCACTAATAAAATAATTAGATTCTGCGCATATAGTGGAATCAAATTTTTAATAATTTAGGATCCACTAGCTCCAAACATAATTGGAATACTCATGAAGAAAGAAAATTCTGTCGCAACAAAACGAGTTTGTTCCAACTAATAAATCCACCTAAAATGGTAGAACCTGAACGAGAAGTTCCTGGAATTAAAGCTAGAGTTTGGAATAAACCAATTTTAATGGCTGTTACATAATCTAGTTCTTCAAATGAATGAATACGAGTTCAACTGCTTTTATGACGACGCTCGATGACAATAAATGCAATCCGTAAACAATTAAAGTTGTTGCAATGACAATTGCTTTATTAAAAGTATTCATCCATAAAGTATTTAATAATAATCCACCAACGATAGCAGAATACAACCGATAATCACTTTTCCATAGTTCAATTGTCGCTAAAATTCTTTACGAGTTTTTGCACTTCAAATGGATTTAATTTGTTAAAGTATATAAAAATACAACGGCAAAAAGTACCGACCTAGTTGACTACATTAAACATATCTTGAAACTTTCGGACTAACGTCAATTATAAAAATTTCATTCGCCTAAAATTAAATGTCCTGTACTACTAATCAGTAACCATTCTGTTACTACCTTCAATAATTCAGATTATTGTTTTAATGAATTTCAATAATTGTAATCAAAATATCCACTCCTTTATTATGTCTGAATGTAAGTATAAAGGTTTACAGTAAAATTTCTATAAAAATCTAAAAATATAAAAAGGAATAGGGATTTTATTCATTTCAAAATATGTATACTAGCAGTAAATAAGTTGAGAGGATGATTAGATGTTTCGGATTTTTCAAAAGAAAGCAGTAACTCCTGAATTAGAGTGTTGCAGTTGCTGAAGAAGATAGTAGCCGTATTTCAGAAATTAATGATCCAGTATGCCTCTATTCCATGGGAAGATCGAATGTGCTGTATTACCAACGAATGGTGATGACTACTTCACCTGTAGTGAGGAAGTGATTAATGTTTTCCCAACAGAAAACATGCTGCAGGAATTAAAACAGATAATGGTGTTGAAATGTATCGTACATACTGGGAGTCGATACGGTTGAGTTACAAGGGGCTCCTTTTGATACAGTTGTAACTGGCAGGGGCAACGTGTAAATCAAAACACAGTGATTTCTACTGCAGATTTAGAAGCAGTAAAGCACGCTGGTAAAGATACTCCTATGATTGTAGCTTTTAACAGAGCTGGATAAAATTGCTGAAACTTATCAATTACAACAGGAAGTACATCATCATCTTCTAAAATTGGTGGGCGACAGTTAACTATAATATGAATTCGAAGCGTTTTCTGATGTTGCAGGACGGCAGCAGCCTCGCAAAAATGCAGTCTCATGCCTAATGCTGCTGAGAAAAGAAGTCTTTCTCATTATAATTCATGAACACTTTTACAAGAAACTCCCTGAGGTTTTCAGGGGAGTTATATTTGATACTAAAATGGAACGCTGCAAACAACTTCTGGTGCAGAAAGAAGTCTTTTTGACAAGAGGTTAATGTTCACGTTTTCAGCTATTACGTTCATAAAGAGTTAAGTGTCGGATTCTTGATGTCCAATTACGATAAATCGTTCATCGCATACGCAAATCGCAGTAGGACACTTCCAGTATCGTAATCGCTACAAGGTTAATAATCCTGTGTTTTCTTGAATTTGGAAAACATAAAATACGATCATACGATTACTAGCGTATGGGAATTTCCGTTTTTGGTTAAATGAGATAGCGCCACCCCATGCTTGTTGTTTCCGATGTTGTTGATCGGTGCTGTTCAATAAAGAAAAGCTTCCATTTTCAGCATTATACGCTAACACTTCAATACTAGCGTCAATTCGCAAATTAAATATGCAATCGATGAACTTGGGTGGAAAGCTAAATGACGAGGTCCTGCTCCTTTTCTACTGTTATATGTAGTAACATGTTGACGTTTTCACCGTCTTGTTGATAGAAACAGCTACAATATCCTTCCTAAATCACAAACTACAATCCATTTTCATCCGGGTATAGTCCAGTATAATGAACGTGAGGAGTTGCTTATCTTCAAAAGAAGGATGAATGCGCGATCTTCTAATATTAGTGCTGCATCAAATATGGAAAGAAAGAAACATGTCCTTCATGATAATTAGCTGCCAATAAATGATCGGATTCTTTGTTAAATGTAATATAACAAGGAACAGCTGTTGTATCATGGTGGTAAAACCTT
>BNJT01000143.1_pt1 | contig 123774 bp, 103 predicted proteins | sample 8540491 | NCBI WGS metagenome assembly BNJT01 (sample SAMD00202455, study PRJDB9452) | human saliva metagenome | host: Homo sapiens | reverse complement strand
AATGCATACAAGCGGTGGCGGGTGAAAGGTGAGGTAAGAGCGCTCACCGGCATTGCGGTAACGCATTGCGTCCATGTAAACTCATCCGAGCAAGACCGAAGCGGGAAATGGTGTCATCTCCGAAATATCGCTGAGTATCGGCAACGATGTCGAGAAAGATGATTGTCTAATACAGAACTCGGCTTATACTTGCTCATTTATTATGATTAAAACAAATTCATGGGGCGATTCTTACATGAGTAACAATATGGATATACAAGTACAATATCTGATTTTGGTAAAACGGTAGTCAAAATCAAGCGATTTTGGTAGAGTCAAGCAAGCTATCATGAATATCAAGAAAAAGAGCATGATATAAAGGCTATATGCCCAGATAGGACAGTATGTTTGATCAGCATGCAAACGGAGCTGTTTTGATGAAAACATATTGCGTCGTGCAATCGATAGATGGTTTTGCGGAAATCGGATAATTTGTGTTGATAAAGAAAGTATCGGCATAACAACATAGATGGTTGTGGAAACTAGATTCAGATACCGAAAATGATTTTGAAATAACGCCTGAAGATGAAGAAATTCAAAAGACTTATAATAAGATTATTTTAATATGTAAACTTTACCTTTAGTATTATAGGACAGGAGTTAACCATAGGCTCCTGTTTTTACTTAATTAATGGAAGGTTCGTGACCGAGATCTATCACCAATGGAGGTTTTCCCGGTTTATGAAATTAGGTATAGATGTAGGTTCAACCACGGTAAAGCTTATAGGTTTTAGATGACAAGAATAACATCTTATAAAATATGAAAGACATAGGTTTAATGTTCTTTGAAAAGATTGATGAATTGTCGATTTATCAAAGTATCGAAAAGTACGTGTAATCATAACAGGTTCGGGGGGATTGTCTCTTGCGAGCATGTAAAGTTAAACGAGCAGGAGGTAGTAACCTGTTCACAGCCGGAGCAACTTATCCCCGACCGATGTGGTAATCGAACTTGGAGGAGAAGATGCCAAGATTACCTTTTGCGAGGGGCAATCGAGCAGCGTATGAACGGTACCCGTGCTGGCAGTTGTGGGGCATTCATCGATCGATGGCGATTTAATACCGATGCCCAGGTTTTAAACGGAACTAGCAAAACATGAAACAATATACCCTATAGCCGCCAGGATGCGGTGGTGAAATTTGTTAAGTTACGATATTCAACCGCTTATAAATGAAGGCGCAGCTCACGGGGATATCGCCGTATCAATATTTCATGGTCAACGACCATAAGCGGGATCGCCTGCGGTAGAACTACATATAAGAGGAATAGCATTTTAGAGGACCCTCTGACATTTTTGTCCGAGCTGCGCAAACGTTTTATCGGAAACCTTAGGTATGCGGAGAGCGGCGATTTTTCCTGACGATCAAAATATTATGTAGCTATGAGAAGTTGACCTTATGGCGGATAAACAACTGAAATTGCCATTTCGAACTGATAGACAGACTGAATTTGCAAATTCTATGTGATAAAATGAAACCTGGTATCTGAACCGCTTTATGGATGAAGAAGATTATGAGCTCAAATCCCGACATACAAGGAGATAAGGTTGAGAGCCGATATTTCAAAAGCGAGGTCCGGCTTTTCTGCATAGATGCAGGCTCTACTACAATGAAGCTAATGATAGATACCCAGGAAAGCTTTTTTACACACATTTTATAAAAAATAATGAGGGTAATCCGGTAGAGATTTCAGAGATGCTCAAAGAGCTCTATTCCCTGATGCCAGAGATTTATATTGTATATGTTACAACAGGATATGGAGAAGGATTTGCTTAAAATGAGGTTAAAGCCGAATCACGGCGAGATTGAAGTCCATGGTTTGTCATAGAGCCGCTAAGGCGTTTTACCCGATGCAGATTTTATACTTGATATCGAGGTCAGGACATGAAATCACAAAGATTAAAGATTGCCATACATAATGTTGAATGAAGCCGCTCATCAGGCTGCGGGTCATTTATTGAAACTCATGCAGTCAGTAAATCGAGCGCGTTACCGGATTTTGCCGAAGAGGTACTGGCTCAAAAGAACTGTAGATTTAAATTTGTCAAATGTTTTATGAATTCCAAGGCAAAACAGGCACAAAAAGAAGGTGCTACTATAGCGGATATTTTCTGCGGGGCTTTCTTCGATTATAAAATGCATTGCACAAAATTGAGAGATTACCAGAAGCGTGGTGAGAATATCATCGTACAGGGCGGAACTTTCTCAATGATGCAGTTTTTACGCAGCATAGAAAAAATACTAGGAGGAGAAGAAGTCGTCAGACCTGATATTTCCGGCATAATGGGAGCATACGGTGCAGTTTCATAGGTATGGAAAGACATGGTGGTGAGGGAAAATCAGATTTCGCGAAGAATCGATAGCTTCGTAATGGAAAATATTCACACGCTGCGATTATGTGAAACAATGTCATTTACAATAAGCAAATTCAGACGGTAGTAGATTTACAACGGAAATCACAGAACGCAGTGGGAATACAAAAGAATCTCGATGATAAAAATGTAACTTCTGTCACAAATATGAGAGATTGTTTAAATATGAACTGCCGCTCGAAATAGCTGCAAACACGGTAAAGATAGGCATCCCTCGTGTACTGAATACGTATGAATTATCCGTTCGGTTTACTTTCTTCAACATATTTAGTCGAGTCGAACACCTAATTCATCAGCGAACTGTACGAATCCGCGATGGAGAGACCACACTATCAGATACGGTTTGTTACCCGAAGGCAAAAATCGTACACGGTCAAGTATCAAAGCCCTAGCAGACAGCGGTGGTGTAAAAACAATATTTTATCCGAAAGTATGAATTTTGAGCTCAGAGGATGAGAATCGCAAACAATCATTACAACTGTCCTATAGCGTGTCGTATCCGGAAGTAATCGGTGGTATGTGACGATTTGCTTGCGGAAAATCATATATAAAATTTATGCATCCTTTCCCTGCCTTATCATGATGATAAGAGATTGACGGAGTTTGTCCGAGGAATTTAAAGAATACGGTATTTTTAGTGAAGAACAGCTCAAAGCGGCGCGTGCAGAAGACCCAACTTAAAAAATGATGTATGGAAAAAGGCGGATGAAATAATTTCAGAACTTGAGAAAATAACGTAGTTTTATAAGTTCGCCACCGTATCAATATCCTCGACCCTGAAATTAACCACGGTACGTCATCAAATGATTGCATCATCTGGATTTTCTATTCTACTGAAGTGATCAGTGGCCGATGAGCAAAGCCGAGCAGAGACCTATAAGAGTTCGATCGCGGATGTATCACAGCAGATTATATAAAGCTGCTGATTTCACTGGACGCAGAGATGATATGGCAGATTTACTACAACTCAACTCCCCGGCTGCGGTTTGACGCTGTTAAAATCGATGAAGTTGAAGAAATACTTACTGCATAATATGTTTTACAGTTTTAAAAATTGATGAAGGTTCAAATCTCGGAGCCGTTTCGATCAGAATCATCCCCTGAAAGCCGCTTTGAAGAACGCAGCAGGAACGGACTTCATAGCTGAAATTCCTGGAATTGAGCGAGTTATTTACAGCGAAATGAGAAGACTATACGCTCATTATTCTTTGTGATGGTTCCTATGCAGTTTGGTCTGTTTGAAACGGATCAAATAGTCGGATACAATGCGGTTGTATTGCCGGCTGTAGATACGCATGCTGTGGAAATGGGTTTGAAAATATATAAACAATGATGCCTTCGTTATCTGACGATACCACTGGGGGCAACACACACAAGTGTATTGAAATCAGGTAAATATGATCTTAACAAAACTGGTGATAATAATGTTCAGACAGGCGGAGGCCGTGCCAGCAATTATATCGCTATGTTGAGAAAGGTTTTAAACAGCTTATATGGAGCAGATTCCGTAGTCTCTTTGAATTGCGAGGGCTTGGAAAACCGGCAAGCGAAATTACACCGAAGTTGCGTTGGGTGTTTATATGCGAGTAATTTATTATGACGGTTTATGCGCCTTGTAAATGCTACAAGACCGTATGAAGTTGAACCGGTAGTAGATGCTCACAATAAATGGAATGAAGCAGGCAGAATGTCATAAACTTAAACGAAGCAAGGCTTTTCAAAAACGTGAAAGCTATAATAAGAGAGAATTACGAATTTTTGTTGTTTGATATATAAAGAAGCCTAAAGTAGGTGTAGTAGGAGATACTAGAATATCATCCTAATGCAACAACATATAGTAAAATTATGAGAATGAGGATGGAGAAGGTAGTTCCGGATTTATTGGACTTCTTCATGTACAACCTCAAGAATAACGATTTCAATTACGATGTTATATATTTATAAAGTCGTATTCGGACGAATAGAATGAGATATATTATTACAGAGACGAAAGTAAAAGAACTTTGAGCTAGCAAACGTTTCGCTGCCTATGCATACACAAATTGCAAAAGGCTGAAACCGTGACTTTGGGAACCAATGGTGAGGATGGTTTTGCAGGAGAGATGAGATCGAGTCATCGACAGCGGAGTTGAAAATACAGTTTGTCTGCAGCCGTTTGCCTGCCCGCCTCAACCATGTGTTACCGGAAAAGGTAATGATGAAACCGCTGAGAAAGTTACATAATCCCTAACAATATCGTGGCGATAGATTATGATCCCGGTGCGAGCAATGTCAATCAGCAATAGAATAAAGCTGATGATGGCAACTACGCATAAAAATCTTGAAAAGAATAAAATCAGAGGATGACAATTAATTCATAGAAAAATTTTATTTAAATCGAAAGAGACATGGTGCACAGCATCATAAGAGGAGAAATGAAAGCAATGTTGACGAGTTTGTAGGAAGATAAGGTAGGAATAATTGCAGGGGGTACGGAAATTCTTTGCAAAATACAGATTAATATCTTGGATATTAATCAGACCATAATGCAGGACAGCATATTTACGATGATCGCGGTAGCTGATTTGACAAAATCTCCGATTTCCTTTATGAAGACATTCAAAATCATTTTAGATGAAAAAGCAGGAAATGGGTGTTACTATAAAGCTTCAGCACTGAGGGCGCAGTTCAACGCTATGAGTGAAATATAACACAGGTGCTTCAGGCATATACATTTAAGGAGATTTACGGCTTTGATTAATGCGTTGATAATATAATGAAAACTCTCCTATGTTTGAGCGTTGAGAAGTTGGATGTAACGAACCATTACAATGGGAATATCACTGCTGGACTGTGCTCATTCCGAGGGAGAAATCGCGTAAACGCATGGCTGATGAGATTGCTCGCAAAGCGGAACGACTCGATGCCGTAGGTGAAGGAAATTGAGCGTGAATACGGAATTCCCTATATCATAACAAGAGAATTTCCGTACTGCCCACGGCAGATAGTTGCAGGTTCGAGCACGGATACGGGTAGAGTTTGCATTTGCCAAGATGCCGGATAATGCTGCAGACACTACAGGCGTTAATTTTAGAGCGGATTTTCCGCTTTGGTCTCATAAAGGGACGACAAAAGGTGATGAGATGCTGATAAACCCCATCCCTCAGGCTTTGAGGGAGACCGACTGAGAGGTTTGTTCGTCCGTAAATGTCGGATCTACAAAGGCAGGCATAAATATGGATGCAGTTAAGCGCATGGGCGAGAGTGCAAAAGAAACAGCTCTGACTTACCGCCGATAGAGATGCAATCGCCAGTGCAAAATTGGTTGTACTCGCAAAATGCCGTCGGAGGATAATCCTTCATCGCCAGCGAGTGCTGTCCAGCGTGTGGGGCGATGCAGATGCAGTTATAAATGTCCGGTGTAAGCGGTCCGGGCGTTGTGAGGTTGCTCTCGAAGCTTGCAAGGTGAGGCCTCTTCGACATAGTAGCGGATACTATCAAAGAGCTGCGTCAAGCGTAACGCATGGGACAGCTGGCAGCGCCAGCGAAGCTTCGAAACGTAACCAGTATGCCTTTCGGAATCGACGGATATCTCTTGCACCTACTCCGTCGGTAGGAGATTCTATTGCGAGGTTCTGAAGAAAATCGGTTCTGAAAGCTGCGGTGCGGCACTACTGCCGCACTTGCAATGTTGAACGACGCTGTGAAAGAAAGTGGAATTGTGGCCTCATCATCGTAGGCGGACTTCGGCGGGCATTTATTCCCGTTAGTGAAGATGATGATAGCGCATGTTCAGGAGCTCCTGACTATACGAGAAGCTCGAAGCTATGACCTGTGTATGCCCGGCAGTAGGACTCGATATGATTGCAATTCCGGGGAATACAATCTGCAGCCACAATTTCGGGCAATATAGCTGACGAAGCGCGATGGTGCCAATAACAATAAACGACGGCTGTAAGAATAATTCCTGTTGTAGGTAAGTGGATATGAGCGACTCCTATTGAACTCGGCGGTTTACTCGGAAGAGCTCTCGGGTAATGCCGTAGGCAAGTTTTTCATGTGAGGACTTTGTCAATAGAGGAGGAAGAATTCCGGCACCTCTTCATTCATTAAAGAAATTAATAAAAGTATATGCCATATTTATTTGAATTTAAATAAACAAAGATGCATTATCAAACTCGTCATCAAAATATATATCGAGAAGGATTAATTATGCGTGCAGACCTTGTGGTACCATAAGCAGGTAGAAAAGCCGCACTGGTGACGCCAAAGAGGCGCGCTTTTCACCACAATATGCGAGTGATAACTGTTGCTGCCAAGGCAAGCGGAGGATCCTGGAGTGTCAACGTAGCTCCTCAAACATGCCATAGACAGAGCAAAAAGGCATAACATGCCCAATGATAAAATCAACAACGCTACATAGGTACCGGAGAATTGGGTGGAGAATCTGGTTGAAGAGTTCTTTCGAAGGATACGGGTCCGGAGCGTAGCTGTTATTGTGAGATGTACTGACCCCAGCTAATAACAACGAGAACCACTGCCTTTGTTATAGCATGCGTTTGACAAACATAACGGAAATTTGGGAAAACCAGCATGTTTCCATATATGTTTGAACGTAAAGGTCTGGTTGTACAGAAAACAGATGATATAAATGAAGATTCGACTTGATGGAAGCAGATGCGAGAAGCAGGCATGGAGTGACATGCAGACGCTTGAAGATTCCTATGAAATATCCCAACCGTTGAAGTCAACGCTGTAAAGCGAAAGCTCCTACGCAATGCAGGATATGAACTTATCGAAGCGGACATAGAGTATTTGCCTCTCTGGAATCCAGTCCACACAGAAAGCGAGTCGGATATTAAATCATTGCCGGCTGTCGCCAAATCTTGAAGATAATGACGATGCACAGTAGTGCAACGACAAATTGTTCTTAGTGATGTTTGATGAAGAATAAGTTTAAAATCTCATATAAGGACACGCCAAATATCGTTAAAATCGGTGCTACGCTAGATAAAATTGTCCTAAGATGTGCGTTACGATTGTGTAATTTCAACCTGCTATCAGCGTTCACGGGAATTCGGGTCTATATCTCTCTCTTGCTATGTCAGGCCTCTTTCATAAGGGATTACAGAATGAGAAAGCTGATACCCACCCCACATCAAATAGGGCGTGAATTAGTAATCAGACGGCATTTTTGGGATATATATAATGTGAGTGCTCTGTCTCGTTAAAGTTTGATTAAAATTAGGAGATAAATGATGTTAGATAAAAGTTGCAATTCATTCATAAGTAGACGAACTTTTGCATCTTTCTCAACTCAGTGCCGGAATTGAGGTGGAAGCCGCCTCCGCACTTGTTGCGGCAATAGGAGCGGCGCTTTGGTTTCGGATGGTACGGGGAATTAACTGCAGGTAAAAGGTTACGAAGAATATGAGAACGAAATATCGGAGCTTCTTTTAAGTCAGGAGAGCTTATTGAGGGGTTTAGGAAATCTCGTTCAGCTTGATATAGATGCATTCGGAAGACTTTCTGGAAGCTTATAAAATTCCCAAAGGAAGCGAAGAAGAAAATCTCCAAAGTCGTACGGAACAAATACAGAAAGCTGCGATGGCTGCTATAGCACAATAATGATAGTAGAAGCCTGCGTAAGGCGCTGAAACGATTGACAGCTCATTCTCTCATAGGAAATAAAATTGCTTACAGGATGCAGGCACACAGGAGCTCTCTCTGCCTGCTGCGCTTAAGGGTGCAAGATTGAATGCTCTTATAAATAATAAGTATGAGAGGATACTGAGCCAGAGGCTTGCACTTCAAAAGGCAATTGGATACATCAGCAGATGCGGGCGAACATCTGTGCAAAGATTACATATGAACGTAAGTTGAAAAGGCTTGCTTCTGATTAGATTAACGAAGCGGTTTTCAGGAAAGCATATTGATAGTAACTTATAAGATGATGATAGCTGATGGGTCAGCGTCAGCATATGGAGTGTTGGAAAATGCAGAGAAACAACTCATTTCATTGAAGGAGATGAAGGCTAACGGCGAAAAGATTACCATGATAACGGCGTGACTGACTACCCGGAGCTTCTTTAGCAGAAAAGGCAGAGAAATCGATACTATAGCATCGTCGGAGACGCAAAACGTGATGATATGCGCGAGATGATGAAACTGCGCTACGGCGTTACATGGGATCAATGACTCATCATACAAAGGCTGCAGGTTATGAGGTGCTCCCAATTACGCTGTATGATCCGGTTACGCATTTCACGCTCGTATCAGATATCTGGAGGAGCTTGCGGTGGCAAATTCACCATAAGGTGTATGAAAGAAGCGCGCTGCGATGCCGTCAAACTCGAGAGGCGGAAGGCGGCTGGAGCATATTATAAGAGCCTGCACTTGCAGAGCATGTACTTCGGCTGAGTCGGGGCATGCATAGGTCACACCCTCAAACCACTTCCAGTGCTTGGAGGATTCAAGGTTCAGGGCAGCGAAAATGCCAAAAGAGAAGTTTTAGATGATGCGCTGGCAGCTGAACGCGCGGGAGCATGTATGGTAGCACTGGAACGTAGGCCCGGAAGAAGCTGAAACCTAATTTCAAAAGGTTAAGTGTTCTACCATAGGCATAGGCGCAGGCAGCGGATGCGACGGTCAAGTGCTGGTACCATGATTTACTGGGAATGTTTGACAAATTTGTTCCTAAATTCGTCAAGGTATATGAAATATAGGAAAAGAAATAGTTGAAGGTATAAGCGAATATATATCGGATGTAAAGTCCCGTGCATTTCCGACAGAAGAGCTCTAGAGGTGTTACAGACGAGGATATTAAAGATTTATAATCAACTATTTATACTGAGAAATCTCAAACTTACAGAGCGATAAATAAATATAATATGATATTAGTAAAGCTAAAATTATAAAAGACTACATATATAAAGACTACATACAGAGAATATAATATATATAGAAATAATTAAAGTTAAAAGCTCAGTTACATATAGAATCTGATATAGCACAAGCTTTTCATATCACATATTGAAATGAGGAGATGCATGAGTCAAGATTTATTATTTGCACAGAGCAACGTCTAACTGTAATATTTATCATCTCAGCAATGGCTTTACACATGGAAAAATGTGTTGATATTACAAGGATATCAGATACAACAGTACTTTCGCATATAACTATTCCGAAAAGATCTATATTTTAGGAATAGCTACCATAAGATATACGTACATGAAAATACCTTACCTATATCTTATTGATATATCTTGGATGTATATTCTTATATGTAAGACTACTAATCGTCTCGTATTATTCTGAAAATCTATCTTTTCGAGTTAAGAATATCAGTAAATGATATGTATATGTATCTTACATTATCTTATGTACATATGCGAATCCAGATAGCTTTGAAGAGTGATGGCCCAGCCCGTTTTATCTACATGAGCAGTCTTTCTTTTCTTTCTGGATACATCCGCCTTCTATAAGAATATTTTCAGCCTCTCTGTGGTACGTTCATCTTGATATACATCCTCGACATCCTTTATTGCAGTGCTCTCATTTTATTTTTCGAGCATCTGACGAAAATCGCGAACCTTTGCGAGTTTTGTACAGCTGTCGCTGCCGTCCAGGTTTTAAAAGGTGACCCCATAACTATAATATTACAGTCGATAGCCCTTTTACCATATTAAGAACTTTATCATCGCACCCTGGTGATTCCTATACGTTCTATGGTGGTAATGCCGTTAACTGTCATCGATTAGCGCATCACTTACCGCAACGCCTATGGTTTGTCTCCACTACATCCAATGCTGTGGCTTTCATAATGTTTGCTCCTATAAAAATGCTGACTGTTTACGGCGAGATACGCGGAAATCTTATTTATTAGAGAAAGTTCTTCAGTAATGCTTCCACCAGGTCATCGCGTGTTCAATCTGACGAGATCAAATTTCTTGCGTTATTATAACCTGTTATATATGAAGGACTCTCCGGAAAGTATGTATCCTACCATCTGATCAAAGAGCTTTTCGTATCCTTTTCCTCAAGTGCAGTATAGACATTGTTGAGGAACTTCTTTGCTGATTTCACGGTTTTTAGCCTTTTCGGGGCTGGTGAACAATATTATATCTTGTTCATAGACACCCTTGCTTTCCTTTACATATCAAATCCTTGAAACCGTTTATATAAAAGCATCAATGCAATATTTGTAAAATATTTTTATCTATAAAATTATATCAATAGTTGCTCTAATTAAACAAGCACATAGAATTTTATTTTTTAACACTATTTTAATAATGTTTTACAGCAAATACGAGAGCTTCATCAATCTTGGAAGCATCTTTTCCGCCTGCCTGAGCCATGTCGGCTTTACCATACCGCCACCGCCTGCGGTTTAGCAACTATGCTTTTGTGTTTTCCTGCATGGTGTCTTTATCTAAAATATCGTCAGATACAGATATGATAACTTTCTCGTTTTAATAAACAAGCACATTAATGAACCAGATTCTTTGATTTGAGCCTGATCGGAGGTTCTCTCAAGTCCGATATATCAGCATCGTCAGACTGGCTCTTAGAAGTTTAACTCGTTTCAGCTTTGCTTCAACGAGTAAATTTGCGGCTTGGAGTCGCCCATGGGTGCTTTTTCGATCTTCTAGCTCTTTGCTTGGAATTCTTTATTCTCATCTAAAGGCTCTCTGCTCTATGCAGGAGATTTGACAGTCTTGAGCTTCTCGAAGGATTTTATAAGATTATCTTTCATAAACAATTCGATATAAAGACCTATACCGGTAATAACTATCGTCGTACACCTGCAGCCACCGGATTCGGCTGTAATTCGGATAGCTCGACCTGACCGGAGTTGTGAAGATGTGTACCGCCGCAAAGTTCTTTGCTGAATTCTCCCGCGATACTACCCTTACATTTTCACCGTATTTTTCGGCGAACAGAGCAGCGCTCCGGACTTTCGAAGCGTCTCAACAACAGAAAGTATTTCAGACTAAGGATCGGTAAAAGCTGCTATCTGCTCAGTTTGCAAGCTGCTCTATCTTAACGATTCTCCAGCGAGATAATGCCTCAAAGGGAGTAGAAATCAAAGCGCAGCGAATCAGCAGTTGCACCGGGACCCTGCCTGTTTAACGCCAGTTTCCGAGCACTTCGCGCTTAAGCGCAGCGTGCAAAATATGCGTAGCTGTAATAGATTTCGTGCAATATTGTCGCGATTAATTTTATCAACTGGAAAGCGTAACTTGAGTATCCACCTGTAGCTATTTTCCTCCCGAAACGGCTTTACTATGAGCAAATAAATTCTTTGTCTTGACGACATCATATACATTTAATAAATGCATTGTCTGTAGTTATTGTACCTGTATCGCCTGCCTGTCCGGCTCTATTTGCAGCATAGAAAGGTGTTTTCATCGAGCCTATGATTATGCCTCTTCGCCTTCTGATAACCAGGTCTACAGGGTTTATGCGGTTTATCGCATAGCTTTAATGGAGACTTCGGCATTCAGCGTATCATATCCTGCGCAATTCAGGTAGGGATCTCTAGAATGTGAAGAATCCGGATCTTCATCCTGCTAAAGCTATTTCGTCATCGGATTTACGAGCTCAGCACGAGCAGTTTTTCTGCTGCTCCATAGTATTTATCAAATCCGTCCTGACTCGGCTGTACAGCCGCTTTCTTCAGAATCTCCACTGTAAGCTCTATAGAATCCGCCTTATAGCATCATAGGTTTAATGTCTTTTCTCCATCTAAAACTGTGTCATAACGCTTTTAAGCTCGTCAACATAGTCTTGGATGATATAATACAACCAGTCTGTAGTTTCTCTAAAATTTTTCTTCCTCGACAGAGAATTCTCTTTATATAATCCCTGCTGTTCAGAAGTGCAGGATAAGCCTCCCACCTGACATTATAACTCTGTCAATAGTTGCAAAGGAAGGTGCCGTTAATTCCAAGCAGCTTTCGTGTGCAGCTCTTCTGAGCAGACGTCTGAGTACATATCCTCTACCCTCGTTGCTCGGCATTATACCGTCGCTTATCGCCAGAGGTTACCAGAACGTATATGGTCTGTTATGATACAGTCGACATCTTGTAGCCTTACCGCGCCTTTATAAAGGGATGTGGGTTCAGCAACACCGTCAGCACATACTTTGTAATTTATCTATTGCAAATATAGAATCAGTTTCCTGCATGATACATGCCGGCGTTTCCAATCCCATACCAGTATCTGCGTGGGATGTAAAGGTTATTATAATTGCCTCCTCATCTCGCGATCGAACTGGTAAGCCATGGTTCCCAGAATTCTATATATATCTGTCGCAGTCACAACCCGGCTTGCGGTCTTCTCTGTGCAGCGTGTTCACTTCTCCTCTGTCAGGCGATTTCCGAACAAGGGGACCGCACGGACCGATGCCCTATTTCCCCAGAAGTTGCTTCCTTTCCCAATTTAACTATTCTATCTTCAAGGGCAAACCTATATGATTATGCCATAAGGAATAAACCATCATCATCGACATATACAGTTGCCAGAGTCTGTCTTTAGGAGGTTTGAGATGCTCCATAATAGAATTCCATCCCCATTCGAGACTGCTGTTTAAAACCTATCTCCAGAGGAAAGAGTTTCCCATCATTTCAAAAGTACCGTGGCGATCCGTATAACTGTATTTGACCGATATCGCCGGTGCGTATACACTTCTGACAGGTAGTCATTCGTTTGCATGGCGGTGTTTCCAGACCTGCAAAATAAGGCTTAAGCGGAGCCATACCGGGTTATCAATATAAGGCTCTTCGTTCTGAGGAACAGGCAACTTTCATGTTATAAGATGCCCTTTGCTTTCGAAAAATTCAAGGAACATTTTTCTGATTTCATTCAGGGCAGAGTTTTTCCATCTCTTTATAATCCTCACAAATAGCACTTTCTATTCTTTATCAATTTTGAAGTTTAATGCGCATAGCATTATAATGAAAAAGGACCCTTCAAAGAAGAGTCCTCATCGCTGGTGCAGTCGATGGGACTTGAACCCATACGTCAGTTGACACACGCCCCTCAAACGTGCCACCATCGCCCTGTTCAGCACAGCCATGACCTACGCGCAGAATGTGATAATACTCTTGGAGGGCTATGTCAATAAAAATTTAAATTATCTTAGATAAATTTTAAAAGCGCATAGCCCTTATATTTTTTATGTTTTAACGTTATAATTTACAGCCCTATACGACCAGGCGTTCTTTCTCTGGCTCTGGCATCGAATAAAATTGCTTTACCGCTATGTTTTGCATCTATAGGCATGGTAAGATCACAATCTTTTATTCCTGCGTACTGAAGTTAATTCTGAAAGTGAGGAACTTTTTTGTCTCGACAATTCTGTATTTTTATCTTCTCCTCTCATTCCTATATTCTTTACAACTACACAGGCAAATGAGAGTTCAAAGAACTAAAACCTCTGCAACATCGAAATATCTTGTATCAGGCATACAGGAAATATTCATCGAAAAGAACCTACCTGAAGAGGTTTGTTGTTGATTAAAATAACTTCTTCATTTTCTAAATTTTCATTATAGTTATCACTCATAGTAATACTCTTTACAAGTAAATGCTTTCTTTAATGCAAATATTATATAGTCTGAATATTAAGTTCAGCTTTGTTTATTCATTTTCAGATTTTTTTCGAATCCTTATATATCTTTATGCTCCAATCATCACAACCATGTGTAATCATTGAAACGAGGAGCTAAGCATCAAGTTGCGGATATTACTGCAGCATAAGTTTTATACATAAGACAAAAATAGGACAATCCTCCATATAAAAAATCTTTTTAAGGTCCGTGACATCTTTTTTGTAGATTCTACAGAAAATCCGTAAACATTCCATCAACAGAGTCTACCTTGGGATTATTGTAGCCGGGCATAGTTACCGTATCCGGAATGATAAAACTTCTTCATCCATATCCCTCATCTATTTGCCATCCGCCTGTGAACATATCACTTGAGCGCCTGAAACAATTTACCCTGAAAATATCGGCTGAAACCTTTCTGCAGTATATCTATCCCGCTATTTGAAAATGGTTTTTATCATTTCCGCAGCATTGCTGCACATGAAATTATCCCACGTCTACCATTATCTTAAACGAAAGACGTTTGTTTCGAGGTTAAATAATAACCATATACGATCGGTGGATATATGGCCAGCATTTTTAAGTTCATCGGCTTTTTGTATCGACGGATAGAGGTTTATCGACTTCAGAGCCGTAAAATCAGGAAAAACAAATCATCATTTTTGTTCCATTATTATAGTATGATGCATTTATTATATCATCTCTGTCTGTTAACATACAGATAGCTTTTCGAATATTCCTATCTTTGAGAATTTCATTGTTGCAATTAAATCCTAAAGCTTCAAAACTGATTCGCATTGAAATTTTTAACTTTCGCATCTTCATTGCTGCTCAAATTTTCTCTATCGGTTTGAGAATATACATTAACATACAGCACCGGAGTTACAAGTCCCATAAGGAGAATTTCATCTGTGAATAACCTCAAAGAGTATCAGATTTCAGGCGTTTTGCCGTAGTATTGAGCATTTGGTGAAGATGTATTCTACCTTATCAGCATCTACAGATGTTATCACATATTTTCCCGTTCAATCAGAGCTTTTTGCCTGACTTAAGCATATTTGAGACGGATGTGAACTGTGATGATGAAAATACTAGGAAAAGTAAGAATCTGATAATGAAAGGCACCGCTTATATTTGAATATGTAAAAACAATGATATCCGAACCTTTTGCCTTTGCAGTTTTATATCTATAGCTTGGATGCATATATGCTCCCGGGGGTTGATTTGTACGCATTAAACGAAAAGATTACATCCTTTTGCGTAAAATCTTTGCCGTCGCTGGAAATGAACTCCGCCCCCTGGTTGAACCTTACTGTATTTCCGTTATGCTCACGACTCCAGACCGGCAGGTGTAGGCGTAGATTTTCATCAATGTAATAAAGAGATCATATAAGTTTAGTTACTTGATACATATCGGCATCGTGAGAAGTTATGGTTAAATCTTATTGTATGTATGGGCATAGTTATTTCATTCAAACTGGAAAAAATGTTTCCATCACTTTATCGCTATGCAACTTTTCCTCATTGGACTCGGAACAGGCTGTTACAGTAAATATAAATAAAGCGCATAAAATAAAAACAGATTTACTTATATTGCAACATGGTACAGTATCCTGATTCTTTTTAGATATTCGTTTTGCGAATGATATATTACATAATCCAAATTTCTTATGAATCTTCTTTGGTTCCTGAATTATCTATCACATAGTCGGCTCTTTTCAGCTTTTCTTCGCGTGACGGCTGAGAATTCATGCCTTTATAATGTCGTCCTTGTTCGCTTTAATCTCTTTTGAGTATACGTTATTCTCAATTCGTCATTCAAGTCTATAGCAGACTTCTTCCGGGAGAATTATATTATACGGAACCTCTCGAATAATATAGGATGATCATCAAAGATAACCGTTTTGGAATAGTCATACCAGATTGGATTCCGGGGCATAATACCAGCCGCCTGCGTTGAAATCTCTGTTCTTTCGTACCATGACATCGACATGTTTTCCATAATATTGTCAGGTTTTCTTTTCCTTGCAATCTGAAAATACAACCGACCCAACATATTTGATTCATCGTTCCGTCAGGTTCAAATTTAGGTCCGAAGGCCTCCGCAATTTCTACCAATGCAAAATACTCCGGAACTTCAATATTTCAGGTCATAAGGATCAAAATCTAGTTTCAAATCCAAGCTTATTGAGGTACTTGGCTGCTGTAGATTTTCCGATCCTATTCCTCTGTCAAACCTATGATATACGCCTTATTCCTTTGATAAAATTTTTAACTGAAAATATACATCCACATAAATAATACGCCAAGATATAGGATTTGCAAATGAGCTTCAAATGCAAATTATTTTAGAATCATATTATTTAAGCGTATACCAATTCGAGCTCTATTGATATCAACGGTCAGAGGGACTTTTAAAAGATACTGCCTGCTCCATTGTTTGCTTTAAAGCACTGCCGCCTGCTCCTTCTGACTCCGGGACATCAATATAAGTTCGTCGTGCGCTACGGTATCAATCGTGAAGCAGAATCCGTTTTTATTTAGCTCATGATAGACATTTTATGTTGCAATTTTAATGATATCAAGAGGCTGAACAGACCGAATTATTCATTGCAAGTCTCTCTCTGACTGACGACTCATATAATTTGAAGCATGAATTTCGTTTACCATATAGCAGCGTCTTAGGAATAATGTTAACATACCCATTTTGTTTTACAAGTTTCAACGCAAGAATCCATGAATTCTCTGACTTTAGGATGCTTTGCCAAAATATTCATCTATATAATTTGAGCTTCTTTGAAATTTTAAATCGCCAGCAAGTCGAATGAACTTATACCGTAGATAACTCCGAAGTTTACCGCTTTGGCACTGCTTCTCTGCATAATCGTTACAGGTCAGGTTCGACATTACTAGATACTCTGGCAGCTGTAGCCCTATGAATATCCTCCTTTTGTAAATGAATCTATGAAGACGGGTCTTCGGATAAATGCGCCATTATACGAAGCTCTACCTGAGAATAATCAACGCCGACAAGAATTCTGTCTTGTTCGGATGCAGTGAAAATTTACGCAATTTCCTGCCCGTTTCCTGGCCGGACAGGGATATTTTTAACAGATTAGGTTCGGTACAGCTTAGTCTGCCAGTAGCGGTTACGCTTTGCTGGAAATGAGCATGTATTTTGTTGTCATACCTATAAGAGGTATAAGTCCGTCTACATATGTTCCCGTAAACGGTAAGCATTCTATGTTCGAGAATAAAATTATTATAGCATGTTCTTCTTTATATCTTCAAGGACAGAGGCATTGGTAGAATAACCTGTTTTGGTCTTTTTTGCGTTGCTCAGCAGGCTTTTCGAACAGTATTACTCCCAATTGTTTGGTGAATTGATGTTGAATTCTTCTCAAAGTATAAATCATGAATGTTGAATTCGAAACTCTGCTCTTAAAACCATATCCTATTTCTGGAAAGGCTTCAAATCAGCTTTCATGCCTATACATTCCATGGGGCGAGAACTATAAGAGAGTTCAACATCCTCATAAGCTTTAAAATTTTGCGTTCTTCCAAAGTACAGCTTGATAAGACAACATTTACATGCGGCAGAAAAATTCTTCTTGCTATTTCAGCTGCTTCTCAAATTCATTACCAAACCCCATATCTATAGCACTCAGCTCATCATACATTTCCTTGTCTGACGGAAATGCTGTAATAATCGGCAGCATCAGGATGGCTCATATGACTTCTTCTGAGCATCGATAAGATAGGCGGCAATTTCCGTATCATAAGCTGTGTTAGAATGCTTTCAGCATTGTTATATGCAGGCGTGCAGCATCTGATTAGAGCATAGTGTGGCTTTGCAGATTATGTCCGCAGAACTTACCTTTATATGAGTTATAAAATTTGAAATACCTGCTTCAATATCATCCGACCATCGTAAAATACCTCTTTATCAAAGCGACAACCACGGGCTTATATGAGGTGTTCTACATAGTGTGTCATTAGCTTATGCATCCAAATGTATGGTTGGCTCTTGGCTGTTTCAAATAACTCGGGAGGTTTTTCTTTTGAAAGAAATCTGCAAAGATCGGCATCTTCCTTTATCAGAGAGTATATCCGAATATAAGTTCGTTGTACCGGCTTTAACAGAGATCTGAAAAGTTTCTTCGAGAACTTTTTATTCGTACTATCGCAAGTTTTTTAAAGAAAGCTGTTGAACTCAATTTTTATAAATCTATATCAACTCGTCATAATTAGGTTCTGTATACTCCAAATTCATCAAGATTATAGTCTATAGGTATGTGTCGATTGATAGTAGCAAAGAACGCTTACTCGCAAAGTGCCTGTTGAGCGTTTTCCTCTATATTTGTTTAAGTTGCAGCTCAACTCATCCACAGATTCTATGAGTTTTTCGGCCTTCGTATTCGAGCAAAAGCTTTGTGATCTTTTCTCCACTACGCCCGGAATGCCGGGATCGGCTTATCCGAAGTGTCGCCCGCCAAGGCCCGCTGCAAATCTATAAACTGCAACGGTGTAAATCCGTGTTTTTCGTAAAACTGTTCTTATCATAAATATCAAACTCTGTAATCCCTCGTTTTTGTGAAAAGTAGTTTTACCGAATCGGAAGCCAATTGAAAGGCATCTTTATCTCCTGTAAAATATAACATTCAAATCCGGATTCTTCAACGGACAGTGAAACCGTACCGAGAATATCATCAGCTTCAAACCGTCTATTTCAAGGATAGCTATATTTAAAACTTTCATCTTCAGAACAGAAATTGCATTGCAAGTTCCTGCAACATTTTTTCGGCCTGCCTTATAATCTGTATGTATTCAAGTGTCTGAAAGTCGGGAGCTTTTCCATCCAATGCCACGGCTATATGAAAGAGATTGTAATCACTGGTAATTTTATTCAACATATTTAAAAGCCGTAAATGCCGTGGGTATAAAGTCCTTCTTTGTTATCATCGGACGCTGAATGGCATAATATACTCTCTTCATGAGACTGTTCAATCTACGATTACAAATTTGTTTTTCATTTCTTTTGCTCGTTGCCAATATTCTAATTTTTTTTATATCTTAGAATTTTCTGTAAAGCAGCTGAAATTTCACCAATGTGGCCAAACCGCACCGATTTATTCCAGCAATACAAGTGTTATCCTGATCGCAGTCATATCTCCGTCGACTACATTTTGAAAATGTCAGGTTTTCTCCCTTATTCCACATACTGTTTCTGCTGCGACTGTAAACCAGGTTCTGCCTGTAGTCAATGTCCTTACCGTAAAAGCTTCCTCGTTCATATAAGCAAGCATTGGGACCTCTTTTGATACAATGTCTAATTTATAGCTGGAACAGGACCCTTTTCATCATATTTTTATCTATTTGCAAAATTTCATCATTTGAATTCATATTTTTATCTCCGATTATAATAAGTACTGTTTCCTAAATCTATTAATTATTATGCCTTTAGTCCTTGTCGATTTCGATGTTTCATTAAAGACGATTGTCTGGGCGGACTGTATCGCATCTGTTAAACGATCAAAGTCCGCCATTTAAGTTGAACTCGCACATCGGGCAGTTTATTTATTTGTTGAAGTATATTCTTACTTCAACAAAAAGTTTATGAGCTATATTTTTGATAGTCATATTTTTCGCCTACAATATACATTACATCATTAAATATATTTTTAGATAAAAATCTGTTATTATGGAAGACTGTAAAATATGTCGAATTAGATGCATATTGCTTCATGACCCGCAAGATAATTTTTAAGCTTAGAAACATCTATTTCTTTGAAATGAAAAACACTTGGCAGCCAATGCGGCATCTGCGTACCGTTTTTACATCAAGAAATGTTCCATTTACCGGCTCCGCCTGAGGCTAATCACAGGAATATTTACTACATCAGATACGAGACTTCATAGTTCTGTGCTGGAAGCCATACCTTTAACTCCGTCAGTGTCAAGTGCTGTTCAATGCAATTCTCCTGCCCGAGAGATTCTCCTTCTTTCGCCCATTTCGCAGCTAATCGATACCGGTACGTGATTCTTCCTCCATATACTATACTTCCCAATAGTCTCCGTTATACTTTGCAACCACAGATAAAACTACACATTGAGAACCGTATTTTAAAGCTGCCTGAGTGAGAGTTTAGGCTCACGCACAGCTGCAGAGCTTTACAGAGACCTCATCTGGCTCCTGCTCTCAACACCTTATTGAAATCGTCAACGCTGCGAATACCTCCTGCCAAACGGTAAAGGAATATATACATTATAAGCGGTGTTTTCAACGACATTTAAAACATCTCTATTTTCATTTGGAAGCTGCCGTATCATAAAACCAGCTCGTCTATGCCTATATCGCTGTAATACGAAGCAAGTTCAACAGGATCGTTTTACATCTTTAAGACCCGCACTTTGGTGCCTTTTTACGACTCTTTCCCGTGATTTACATCCAAGCATGAAATACTTTTAGTGGGCGAAACACTCGCCCTCCCTCAGAAAATCAGAGCTGTAATCCTGTGCAGGAACTCCGATGAAATTGCATACCGAAAATATTTCGCTCTACGAACGACTCCCGGAGACTTTTTATGCCGTAATCCGCATAGTAAACTACATCGTTCCAATCCTCAGGTCGAACATAATATGAATGCACAAAATATGCATATTCGCCTTCGGTAACATCCGTACATATGCTGTCGTCTTGTCGGCTGGATGCTGAGCCGTGTCCCATCCCATATGAGGGATTTTAACTCTCTGTTCCAAGATGCATCATCTGTTGACCCGAACCCTCACCACATCGCCGTGGAAGCAGAGACAACCTCACCCACTCTCCGTCTTCAGGCTTTTGTCGAGATAACATCTACGCATAGCAGGGCATATGCCCAAAATCCTGAACTCAGCACGACTTTCATATATTCACTCGAGCTTGGCGGATTTTAAATTTTTACAGCGTTTCCAGAAAGAAACGACGCTCATAGCAGTATAGAGAACTGTCATTCGTCCAAAACAGAAATATCTCGAGCTGAGAACGGTTTGATCACCAAGCTGTCGCGAGCTTTCATGACACTGTGCTTCCCGCATCATAATCTATGATTCCCTATCATTATAGTACTCCCTTCGTAGACAGCACTGGATCTCCATCTACAGCGGAGACTGCGCGCGCGATGCAATAATCCGCAACTCTTTTGAACATAGCTTCTATTATGCGAAGTGCGAATTTTCCCGTGAGATCATATTTATATGTAAAGTTACTCTTATGCGTTATGGGGCAGCTCTGATTCTTCCGTTAACTCCTCAGTTTCCAAAACTTCCTACTCTTCGGCATGGTGCCATCCGCATTAAATACTAAAAACGCTCTGCCTGGATATATCGGAAACTGCTTGAACAAGACTTCTCATCCATAGGCAAGGTCAAAGGACCGACCGAAGCGTACCCATCCCTGCTTTATCTTCAGTACACTTTGCAAAAGCTGCTCCCCAAAACTATGCACTATATCCCCTGCAGAATGGGTGAAAATCAACATGTATGTCACCTGAACAGGAAATTTCAATATCGTAATTTGCACGACGTCCGAGATGCATTTATCACTGCTTCAGTCAAAAACCGTTTCCTCGAATCACATATAACCTTACCAAGCTTCCGTCTAAGTTAAAGGCTACGGTAATATTTGTCTCACTAGTTTTCCTGGTAACTGTGGCTTTCTCATATTAATCTCCAATCAAGCTTTTCCGCATATTTTATAGCTTTTATTAAATATATAATATAAAATTTATATATCTTCAAAACGGATTTTTATAGCATTGCCGTGAGCTGTAAGACCTTCTTTATCCGAAATTTTGATTATGGATGATTTTACGGCTTTCAAGATCTTCTTTACCGTATCTTTATGATACTTGTTCGCGTCATAAAATCGTAAACACCAAAGCGGAGAGGCAAACTTTGCGGTACCACTCGTAGGCAGAGTGTGATTCGGACCTGCAATATAATCTCCCAACGGCTCACTATGAATATTCACCGAGCAATACCGCTGCATAAAGAACCTTATCCAAATACTTTTCTGAATTTTCATCACCAAGCTCGAGATGCTCGGCGCTGCTATCGTATGCAATCTCAAAAGGCGCCGTCTCAAATCTTCTACTATGAATATTGCTGCATTAGTATTTATAGGTCACTTTAAAATTCAATTCTGTCGAATTTTGCAGCTGCCCTTTCTAACTACTGTAGCTGCTCTTTCGGCGATATCTGCAGATGTAGTAATCAATACGGATGATGCCATTTTATCGTGTTCTGCCTGGGATAACATATCAGCTGCGATAAAAGCAGGATTTCGCTCTCATCGGCGATTACACAGACTTCACTCGGGACCTGCTATCATATCGATTATCTACCGCACGTATACATATTTTTGTACTCTTGCCACAGATGCACTGCCCGGACCTGTAATCTTGTTTGCTATGCTTTCGGTCCTGCGGGCAAGCGCCGCGATAACCCGAGCTCCTCCTGATCCGTAGATTCTCATCAGCTTCGGCGATTTTAGCGGCGCAGCGAGTATACTGGACCGATTTTTCCCGTTTTTACTCGGCAGGAGTACACATAACAACTCGTGGGCATCCGGCAATTTTGTGTAGTACATTCATCAATACGGATGATGGATAAGCTGCCGTGCCGCTCAAGTGCTATACACCTACATCCGATATAGGTCTTATCAACTGTCCAAGCATACATCGGCGCCCTTTGTATATGTCCAGACTGCATGAACTGCTTTTCATGAAATGTACTCTAATATTTGCAGCGCAGCTTTAAGAGCGTCTATAATATCAAGGTTCAACCATGTGTAATACGACTTCAATCTTCATATAGGAGACTCGAAGTCCGTCTACTTTATCTTTAAAGCCGGGACCTCCAAATTTTACCTAGTATTGTTGTGGCTGAATCGCCCTCAGCCTTTACTTTATTCAAAAATTTCTTTTACTGTCGCATCTATGCTATCGAAAATCATCACTCATCACTATTAGCTGAAATCCGGTAGCTTTAAATTCTTCCACCTTTATTTATTTTAATTATTTTCGTAGCAGTATCTCCGTTTTACTTTTAATTGTCTACAGTCATAGTATCGATAATCTCTGAGCTGCAGTCTCTTTTGTTTTCAGTTACGCAGCATCATGTCACTAATGGGTCTGGCACTTGTCGGCTATCTTTTCAACTACTGTCAGCCCGTTTTCTCTGGAGTGTTGTACCTGTTTCAACTATATCTGCTATAACATCTGAAAGCCCTACTAAGGGTGCAAGCTTCTACCGATCCGTTTATTTTTATTATCTCGATTGACCTGCCGAAGCGGGCGAAGTAAGAAGTTGCAATATTAGGATATTTATGTCGCAACGGTGGAGTTTCTCTCCTGTCATATCTCGAGCCTTCCGGAGCGGTGCAATAGCAAACTGCATTTCCATAGCCCCAAATCGAGGATTTCAACACGTCCGAACCGCTTTCAAAGCAAAAGTATCGCTCCTATAGTTTCACATATATCACAGGCTACCTCACCATAAATTCCCACATCTACAGCTTTTACGAGATATTATTCTTGAAATGTACTGCACTGTCGTCAAATATGAGGTTTCACCAAGCTCTTCTTGTAGCTGCGGAAATATTATACCCGATGCAGCTAGCTTTTCTCATTGTTATATCGGCAAAGAGTCTGCCTTTTCCGAGAGCTATAGTAATACAGTTATCATTACCGTTTGCACTCTGCAAAGATTCATAAAGGAGTATCTATATTCAGTCCGAAGCCTCGCTGCAGATATATTTTCTCGAACCTGCTCATAAGCTTGTGCATCTGCCTCCGCCTGCCGACTATGACGCCCGTATCTTTCAAATATATTTTAAATAACATCCTGAATGAGCATTTCCAATCTGTTTACCAAGCCCGCTATCTGCAGACAATGAGAAATCTTTTATCACAGAAGCGGATATTTCTAAGATTTTCAACAGAAGAGCGCATTTGTTCGTTTAACGACAGAGTGCAGGCCTTTATCCAAAACCTTATCTATATCTCCGTATAATAGAGAATTTTAAGCAATACTTCTGACAGTTCATCAAAGCATATTATATGTAGAGACTCAGCGGTATATTCTTCTTTCTTTCATTTCAAATGCTCTCTTCAATTCGTTCATAAGTTCGCTGGAATCAAAACCGTCATAAGCTCTTAAAGCTTCGGTAAATCCGTTAAAATATCTCAGTCTCCGAGTCTCAGCTTTTCCAATTCACTGAACTCTGTAGTATTTAAAGCATGAACCTGCCGTCATAATTATTTTCCGAATCTATTTCGCGAAGATGTTCCAGACTCTATACCGGCCTGTTTAAATTCACGCTTTTCTCCTGTCTCCAGAAATCTATGCGCTTCGAAATACTTCTGTGAGATATGTAAGCTTCACATCTCCATCAGTATCCTTATGTTGCGTTGCTGTCATTCGAGCTATCGAAGCGTCGCATCCGGGACCGAAGAACCATAAGCTTTTCCTGATGAATCTATAAAGCATACATATCCTGGTATCATCGCCGATTATCGGACTCCAGCGAAATAAATCGATATTCAGCTGCTAAGCGGAGTTCTTATCTCGCCCATATCCTTCTCAAAAACAGCCAGAGAGAGTTTTCTATTGTGCAAAATCATATTCATCATAATTTAAATCTATGAGACACCCTCGGGAATAAAATAATTTATCATATCATACCTCTCTGCCAGCGGGTCTCGTTTTAAATATCACTTTAACATGGTATCATACCAGCTTAAAGCATTATATTTTATATTTATTTATGTCAACAGTATATAATATTGAAAAGTTATATAGCGAAATTCGTTACTGTTTCAATGTTTTACGCAATTGCAAAACAGATTGCTATCAGCGTATACTTCTATAGATAAAGTTATGAATCTTTGCATAATGCAAAGAAACACGGAAGCAATTATGTTTTACGATTGTATCATACACATTCGGATTTTTCGACGATTCTCCTACACCTCTTAAAGATATGTTGGATGCTGCGGTTAAAATAGGGCACATGGCATAGCGGTAACCGATCATTTCTGATCCTGGATATCCTGATTTCGGATTATCCTTTTGAACTGGATTTTTGAAATACACACGGATGCTTGAATCATACATTGAGGAATATTCGAAACAGCTGCAAGTGCAAAAAGGTATAGAAATCAGGATACAACACGATCAGATTGAACGTTGTTTGGATGCTGTGGATTCTTATGAGTGAAGATTATATAATGAGGCTCCTTTCATTGCGCATGCGGCGAACCTTTGGTATGAGGGACATTTCTTTGACGAACGATCTCCAGAACAAAGGCATATAGATTATTTTACATATGTTTACAGATAATATTAAAATTATGATGCACTTTCAGCAATCTAGGACATAGAACATTGTCGCATCGATACTGTCCGAGGTGCTCCCGATTTTTCTTCCTATTCTTAGAAACATGGACCCATATTAAAAACCTCATTGAAAGGGGTAAAGGCACTAGAACTAAATACTTCTTCATTCAGATACAACATGAAAAACTTGTCCTTCAAAAGATATCATATCATTGTATCGTTCTCTCGGAGTGAAATCATTTCCATGGGTTCAGATGCTCCTTACTCCTGATAAAATCGCCGATCATTTTGAATATTGTGCAGAATATTTAACTCTCTAAACTCAAAATATATCAGTATATTTGAAAACGTCAACCTGAATTCATTAAGTTGTAATAATATCCGAGTTACTTATCGATCGATCAATTAGAAACTTGCAGAGCCTACAAAACGGCTTCTGCAAGGGATTTTATTAATATTTTGCTTTATCATAACTACATAAACTGACAAATAATTAAAAGCCGAACAGAGTCTTCTACATTGAGGATTCTGTTCAGCTTTTTCAAGAGTATTGACAATATTAATAAAAGTGCATGAACGGATTATTAAAAATTGTTCGTTTTATAAACCTATAGAACCTGTATTACGTCTCTGCTTTAGTTGTGATGCTGAAATATTATTTACATCGGATATATGTGAATTATCTCCTAATATCTGTATCGATTATCGTTTCTGCCTCGCTTGCGATAGACCAGAGCGCACTCCGGCTCTCACAAATACGTTTCCGTATTCTATTTCTGATAAACCTTCAGATGAAACCAAATCGACATGATTGAATAACAACATAACTATCAATGCTGTAAATAGAGCGAGAAACGTTACAAATCTATGCAGTGATGCTATTTTATATCTTTTCTTAAACATTCCTGTAATCTCCTATGACTTTAAATCATAACCTCTGTACTGAGTAATATGTAAATCATAACGTCTGATTTGCAGAACTTTGTTCTGAGATTATATTACACGAACAAAGGTTTTTGTCAATAGAAAAATTAAACAATTGTTTGTTTTATTTTTGATTCGTATGTTCTGTTAATCTGTATTATTCAAATTATCATAATATTTATCTAAAAATTTATTCAAACTTTTGCGTTTAAAAACATATCGCCATATCACTCCAACAACAGCTCGCAACGGCAGACATTCCCACATATTTTTGTTCATATAATAAAATTTCCCATAAGCAACGAGCAAATCATGGCGGGAAAAACGTCCTGTTACCGACAATATTATAAATGATAAAAATCTTATATTTGATACACCTGCTCATAGCGGAATCATATCTTTGGGAACACCGGGGAATAAGATATAATATGAACAGAACCAAATGATTTCTTGCTGTTTAGAATCCGACTGTATTTTCAAATCGCTCATCTCCTACGAGTACCGCAGCACGCCCTTTCCTATCAATCTTGAAATATAGAGATGATATGGTTGTACCTATAATTATTCCTATTACGGATAACAGGATTGCTATAAACATGCCGAACATATATCCGCCGGCTATCTGTATAATCTGTCCGGGTATAATTGCTATTACAACCTGAGATATTTGAAACAACAGGTATATGACATCTTAAAATCATTGTATTTCTTCAGAAATTCCTGAAAAGCTACCGAAGTGATTTTCGCTTTAATTTCCGGATGAACGGTATATACAAAAATCGGAATTCCGATAATGATAACTGCTATAAACAGCAATTCAAGGACGGCTATAATAAATGATTATTTTTATTGAGCTGTCCATAACTCAACCCTCCTTATTTTTAAATATTCTTACAGTCCGGCATCATATAAAGCCTGTACAGCTTTGATAACACCGAGTTTTGAATGTTCGTAAGTCAATCCGCCTTGGAAATATACGATATACGGATCTCTGGTTGGAGCATCTGCGGACAATTCAATTGATGAACCCTGAACGAAAGCTCCTGCCGCCATTACAACCTTTAGTCGTCATAGCCCGCATATCCCAAAGGTTCGGGTTACGAGATGAATCTACCGGCGCCGCACTCTGTATCCTCTGCAAAATTCTACTACCGCTTCCGGCGAACCCAGCTTCACTGCTTCTATTAGTCATTTCTCTCAGACGATGATGTTGGGCATACTTCTTAAAATCTTCAAATACCTTGGCGCAGAGCACGGCGCCTTTTACTGCCACCCACCACATTCGGCCCGAGAAAAAGCCCCATGAACATACTGCGGGTCTGACCGAAAGTAAGACCGCATTCCTTCCCTATTCCCGCGATGTCATTCTGTAAGAAATCTGCGCGACAAGATCAGATCTTCCGACTGTATCCTCCCGAAAGAGCGAGTCGCCTCCGGGATATCAAAGAGCCTGCCATTATATCCACCACCATCAGTTGGCTCCCGCAAATCAAGAAATTCACCGTAGCAGTTGTCAACCATACATATTATGATTCGGATTTACCGATTTTACAGTCTTTACCCATTCTTCTATCTCATTTACAGAAACGGTCTCCTCCATGCATAACCTGTCGAGCGCTGAATACACATCATCTTTTGTTTTATCGTTTATGATATTTTTACCGTCCAAATCTATGTTTCCGTTCGGAAGTAAATCCACCCTGAGCATAGCTTATACCGAAATCTCTCAGACAACCATTTCGCCCTTATGTATTCCTATTACTCCTTCGAGAGTATCGTAAGGTGCTCCGCGCAGTATACCAACTCATCTCCGGGTCTCAATATACCGCTCAATGTCAGTGTCAAAGCGTTCCGCTTATCTTATAGGTCCTACCACGAATCTTCGTATTGAAATATGGGAATAGACCTTTTCAAGAGCAGCTCTACCTGCGTCATCATAGCCGTATCCCGTATTCCAACCGAAATGAGTATCGCTTATGCGGCACTTTCTGAAAGCTTCAAAACTTTATATTGGTTATATTCCTTTATATCATCGATTTCGTAAAATCGCTCTTTGAGCGCTGATTCCGCTTTATCTACAATATCCAGAACTTCCGGTGAGATTTTAAGCTTTTCAGTTAAAATTCTATATGTCTTCTTCATTACAACTCTCTTTTTCAATAAGGTATAATCTTTACAAAAATTTATTTTAATTTTAGCATTATATATAGTGGTCAAATTCATCATCCCACTCAAAAGCTACTTATAAGTTTCACGCTTGGTATTTAATTTATGAGCGGCATAAAAGCTGTGTGGTGGAAACATTTTATGGTCCGAGCAGTTCCTGCACATCAATGGAATTTCCTCTGCCTATGAGCGATGTTGCGGCTGTCGCTCTGAGTTATATGGACTGTATCCTGCACCTCTTGATGTAGACATGCCTATTGCAGTGTATACAAGCTCATGTGTTTGTCTCTCCGTCATACGCTTTCCTGCAGAGACAAAAATAGCGCATCCTCATCGCCTTCATGTATATAGCTGTCATCTACGGCTCGTTCGCCGTTTATATATTCATCTAAAAGCCCTCTCAATACAGTTCTGTTATTTAAAGGCATGGTGATTCCTTTCCTCTTTTCTTATATCTTGAATTCCCCTCAGCTGAAATTGGAAAAGAAGATAGTTAAGTTGTTGCAGTTCCGACAATCTGAGTCCATATGTAAGGAATAATATGGCAACTTTTATCACGTTTTCGTTTTTCCCAATACTGTCTGTAAGGTGACTTCCTGTTGATACCGCATCAAGCATAATCACGACTTCATCATCCTGTCAGCTTTTATTTCTTTTCGCTTCGCTTGGGAACTCTTATAGAGATTAAACTGATCCGTAATATTTTCAGACATAATGTTTTTCCTGTAAAGATATTTGAACATTACCGAAAGCGATGTACGTGACAGAGCTTTGTTATCATTAGTATAAACTTGTATGCTTTTTCATCTTCTATCGTATAGTCTGCAATAGTCGGAAAATGTATTTATATCAGCACCTCTGATCTTATCCATTTCGTCGGGTTTTATGTTCTTTATATCATCGGCATTCGTCAAATAAGTTTCTTCTACAAGATATTTAAAGGGAATTTTATATCACTGCAGATAGCAATCTCGACATAGGAAGCAGCGAAGAGCGCAGATATGAGCTCCTCATAAATAAAGGGAGCAGCTGTTCTATCTCTTTATTCAGCTTCGATTTGCAGTTCCTTCATTACGACATTATCAGGTTTATCTGATTTATTGCTTATACGCAACTTTTTCTTTAAAAGCAGTTTTTCCTTTGTTAAATTGAATTTGTCATCAGGTTTATCGTTAATATCCTTCATATGGCTCTCCCTGCTCGTTTTGCAGGCTTAAAATTTAAACTATAAGTTAATGATATCTTTTCTTCAATGTATTCTATATGATAATTAGAACTTATGCATTTAAAAATTATTAATTTCAGCCAGTATCAGTTTATAAGACTGTTCTGAATCCTCCGTTATATCGAACCATTTCAATTCTTTTATAACGGCGAAACCATGACAGCTGGCGTTTTTGCATAGTGCCTGCTGTTCTTTTTATAAGGATCTATGGCGTCATTTTAAATCATATTCACCGTTCATATAAAGAAATCATTTCATATATCCTATTCCGCTCATAGAAATTATATTCTCATCAATTCCATTATCATAAGTATTTCCGCTTCCAAACCGTTTTCTATCATCAAGTCTACACGCAAATTTATTCTGTTATATATAATTCCGTTCGATCACGATTTAAACCGATTAGAGGAGCATACTCACCGCTTTCATTGTACGCATTGCCGAAAGAGGGAATTCTATATCCTTCCCTGAGCCGATTCTATAGCTCGTATAACTTTTTACATTATTGGGATGATGCACGATTTGCAGCCTCTGCATCACTCGCTCAGCAAGCATTGCGTGCAGAGCTTCATTCCCGTTAGCCTCGGCATAATCAACTAGTTCTTTTCTCAAATCTTCATTTGCCGAAGATGCTCCGAAAATTCATTTTATAGCTAGAGAATGAACAGTATAAACCGGTACCTCCCGAAATTACAGGCACGCGGTTTTTATTCAAAATGTCATTAATATATTTTTGTCAATACCGAATATTCAGCTACCGAAAAAGGCTTTTGCCGGATCTATTTCATCTACAAGATAATGCTTTGCGGCGCTTTAACTCTTCCGCAGTAGGTTTTGCACTGCCGATATCCATGTATTTATAAAGCTGCATGGAATCAGCTGATACTATATCGCCTCCTATATCGTTGGCAACACGTATGGCAAAGTCCGTTTTCCTACGGCGGTCGGACCTCACAAGGAATATTACTTTATTTTTCGGGTCAAATCATTCGCTATTATCATCGCTTAAGCGCCTCTATTTCCGTACGCTTCATCTTCTCATAACTGTAGGCCTGCCGTGTGGGCAGAAAATGGATTACCGCCGCAGCAAGATCCAGCAGCGGTTTGTCGATTTCCCGTGCGCTCAATGCATCATTTGCTTTTACTGCGGATTTACACGCCTTTACGGTCAACTTATCTCTATGATTTTGATCTTTGAAAGTCGCAGGATTTTCTATATTATCAAAAATCGCTGATAAAACTTTCAGCTTCAGCCATATCCATGTACATAGGAATTTCTCTTACAATGTATGATTGTGCTCCGAAATTCCTCAATACAAAATCGCATTTCTTAGAAAGTGAAAATCCATACTTCCTGATTGTTTGCTGACTCGTGAAACGTCAACCTTTAAAAGGCAGGGGCTAATATCTGACTGACTTTATCCGCATTATAAAATTCTCTGCAGAACTGTTCGTAAAATACACGCTCATGAGCAGCATGCTGATCTATTATGTAGAACGTATCCTGATCTGCTCCTAATATATAGGTGAAAATACTAACACCTACAGGTCTTATAGCTGCTATATCGAAAGGAACTCTGCAGGCGGAACGAGCTTAGAATCCTAATTCAGCCAAATGATTAACCGTAATAGTGCTGTCGTTGTTTTGATTTTATCGGTTTCATAGATTACGGGTGTTTCATCTGCTCTAAAAGTATCGTATTTATTTGCAATATTATTATTTTTAGAATAAAAGATTTTCTACGATTTTCCAAAGCCCTCTCTTCGCTGAGGATTTTTGTATCATAAAGCTTTTCTGATTGGTTTTTATGAGCGGAGGCTTTTGTATCCGGAAGGTCGGGGGTAATAACCGAACTGTCTTTACTGAAATATATTTCCGGAACAGCATCCAGTGCTTAAACCTCTGCAAGTTGTTCTATAAAAGTCTTTACGCTCAATTCATCGTCAAAATTTTTATATGTTAGGATGAATGTTTACATCAAGTCAGTTCGTCCATAAAAAGGTCATTGGAAAAGCGCCCTTCAAATATCTTTTTCCCTATAAGCATCTCTGACCGCATTTTCTATAGTTTTGTTTGAACATATCCTTGGTTTTAAAATATCTGATTGATTCGGCTACGAGGTTTGCATCCGGAGCAGATATATATCGCCTATCTTCATTCCGTCTTCTGTGCTGTTTTCCAATTTTATAAGCTTCTCCGCCATTTGGATCGTAAATGGTAGCTGTGAAAACCTCTCTCCTCTTCCGGGTGTGGAAAATAGAGTATTATCAGTATTTATAAGTCTGATACGGATACGAGGATAAGCCAGCGCCATCTCGAGACAAGGTCTATAATAAGTGAACTTTCTGCATTATCTTTTTCATAAACTTCAATCTTGCCGGGTATTGTAAAATCTCTTACGATGTGGTTGTGCCTTGCTGGCAGCCTATATCGCTGCTTTCTACCTATGCACGCCTTCTACATGAATATTTGTACCTATTTCGTCATCTTTTTGTTCTGGTTATCAGCTCTGTTCGTGAAACTGCAGACGTAGCGGCCCAGGCTTCACCTCTGAATCCAGTGATGACGGGGTATCGAGTCCTTTATCGTATGAAGTTTACTCGTAATGGCGTTTTAAACGCCAATTCCGCATCATCTTTAATTGTTTCCGCTGCCGTTGTCGGTAACTCTAATATATGATTTTCGCCGTTTTTAATTTCTACAATTGATGAAGCGGCTGCATCTGTAAATTTTCCGTAATTCTTTTTGTTATAGATACAGGTCTTTTCTATAACTTCTCCGGCAGCAATTTTACCGGCGGTTATACTTGAAGTAATTCTTCTATTCTTGCAATTTTAAATTCCATAATCAACCTATCTGTATTTGCTCACTTTATTTTTCCAATTCTTTCAGTAGGGCGTGGCTTGGAGGTGTAATATCCATCAGATTTAAGGGTTGAAACTTTCAAAGCAGGATCTTTTACGCAAATTGGGAAGGAAAGGCTGTTCTGTCGATGATCCTCATCCTCTTTAATAATCAAATATCAGTGTCATATCCGACACTTTCAAAGCTCTGACGTTACTTTGAGCATTTTTAGGACGGAATCCGGTACACCTGCAGTTCTGGCAACATGATGCCGTGGCTTTTGCTGGCGGCCCTTCAATTTTGTGTAAAAACACAACCCTTCCAGACTCTCACTCACGGTAACATTTTAAATTTTTAAACTGCCTCATGCTTTCCTCCCAATTTTGTAGCTCGTGGTAGTGCGACGCAAATGAGGTTCCTAACATGTCTGTTTTGTTATTGCAAAGGTAATCGACAACCACTAAAGCTATGTGAAGTCGTCATAATGTGCTCATACCTCTTCCTATTTCATCGAGGATAACCAAACTGCGTTCTGTTACGCGTATTAATGAAAATATAGGCTAGTTCTTTCATTTCAACAAAGAATGTGCTCTGTCCCTGCGAAAGATTGTCCGAAGCACCTATCCTTGTATAAATTCGGTCTACTATACCGATATCGGCACTGCTTGCGGGCACAAGCAACCTATCTGCGCCATCAATACTATATTGATGCAGTCGCATATATGTGGATTTTCCGGACATATATGGGTCCCGTTACTAAGCAACAGCACTCTGTTTCGTTACAATCTAAATAGGTGTCATTTGATCAAATATGCCATCGCTGATATCTGTTCTATTACAGGATGACGTCCGCCTTCTATATTTATTATATCTCCGTCGATTTATCAGCGGTCTCACATGCCGTATCGCTGCTGACCTCCGCGTAGTACAAGTACGATCGAGCTCAGGCGACGGCATCTGCCGTTTCCTGGGAGTCGATCTACGTAGCGCTGAGTTTATTTTTCTAAGCTCGGTAAACAGTTCATATTCCATAGAATTTATGCGAGATTCCGCATTTAAAACTATAGATTCCATTTCTTTGGGTTCAGGGAGTAACATAACGCTCGCAATTCACCAGAGTCTGCTTTCGTATATAATGCTCGGGCACCAAATCCATATTTGATTTTTGTTGCTCGATATAATATCCGAATACTTTATTGTATCCAGACCTTTAATTTCTTTATTCCGTCTTTTTCTCTCGAGGCCTCAAGATTCAGTATGCCAATTCAAACTGTACCGCACGATGCCGATTTTTATCGCATCAAGTTCATCTGAATAGCCGGACTTTTATAAGCAATCCGTCTTTTTATGGTTATCGAGGCTCATCAGCTTTAGCATTTTCGTCAGCGTGTAGAGCTTCATCCAGTGAATCTATTCTCTCTCCTACGCTGATAAGCAGGATTGCGATCTTCCACTTCACATTTAATATCAGGGCAATACTAGAAACGTGTGACAAACAAGTCCTGGCGTTAGCTTTATCGCACGCCACACGCCCTGTCAGGCGTTCAGATCATCATCAAACTTCAATGACTTATTGTTCCTCAGAACTATGTCATTGACCAATTTGTCTACGGCGGACAATCGTTTCATTTTATCAAAGTCACAGTTGTTAGAGGCTCTCATCCATTTTTCAGCGCGCGAACATGGCGGTCTGGGTCAGATCAATACCCCCAACAAAGAGCCTGAAACTTTCTTTTCAAACAAAGTTTCCATCAATTCAAATTTCGTATGACGCAGCTTTGTCCAGCGTCATATGAGCATTATTGTCAATACTTCTAATGCGCGTAATTTGCGACATCTGTTTCTGAGTTTCTTCCAAATAAGAGCATTGCCCAAAGCTTTGAACGAATGATTTTCATCCGAGTCGAGCCCGTCCAGTTGCAGAAACTTTGAAATGCCGCAATAACTTTTTCAGCCTGTTCTACATCAAAGTAACTTTCATTCATGTAAAAATATATGCGTCTGACAGTTCACTGGAATTCAAAAGAATTATCGTCAGTTTTTACAGTTTCGTTTACTATAATTTCTCGAGCATTTATCTTGGAAACTGCATTTTACAATATTTTTCGGCAAATCCGCTATCTTTAAAGTCGACTACTAACTCTCCTGTCGAAATATCGCAGTATGCAAGCCCTGCGCCTTCATTTTCGGACATAAATTACCGCAAGATAATTATTCGAGTGTTATCGAGCATAGATTCTTCAAAATACGGTTCCCGCGCGTAATTATGCTTATAACATATCTCTACAATGCCCTTTGCCAAAGTAGGATCTTCAACCTGTTCACAGACTGCAACCTTGCCCAGCCTATAAAGCCTGCCGATATGCAGTTTCAGACGCGTGAAAAGGGCACTCCTGCATATGCGCACGCTCTGAGACCGCGGCTTTTCCCGTGGGAATGGCTACCCGTTCTCATTACAGTGTGCGTCATCAAACATTTCATAAAAATCACCGAGACGGAAAAAGTATACAATCTGTATACTGTTCCTTTGTTCAGTATTGTTTCATCATAGGTGTTAATTTTTCAATAGTGATTTCTCCGAATAACTGTAGATTTTGTTCGAATTAAAGATGCCTTGTGGTCTGTCAACAGACCACAAGGCGATCGATAATTATACTATAATATTTGATTTTTATCGAATATTATCTTCATCTTCCTTGATTTCGTCATCGCGATCGTCACCTGCGATGAGATTGAAACCTTTTAAAAGCTTCAAATTCAGTCCGTTTTTCTGCGCATAATCGCAAACAGCAGCCTTTATGGATTCTTCTGAAAGAACTGAACAGTGAATCTTTACGAGACGGTAATCCTCCGAGTTCTTTCAAAACATCTTCGTTTTTAATTTGAAACTTCTTCTACAGTCTATCCAATTATCATATCAGTAGCACGCTTGGTGATGCTATAGCAGAACCTGCAACCATAGTGCTTGAATTTTGCATCTGTTATAACACCGTTATCATCTGCATACTAGACATCTGCATCATGTCTCCACAGACAGGGGCTTCCATATACGCCTGCTCCTGGAGCATCTTCTGTTTCGCACGTTACAGCATTCGAAGTGATCTATTACCTTATCATTAACATTGCCATAATTATTTCCATCCTTTCTCTTTTTGACACAGAGGATATTTCTCTGGTCTGCTAGATAATTTCTTTTGAGTCTGTCGACCGTACATAGTCTACATCTTCGTGAGTCGTGGGATCTCCGAATGCAAATCTTATGAGATCCGTGTATCAATTCAGTCAGATGCCATTGCAGTAAGGACATGTGAAGGTTTTGAGAGATTTGGATGAACACGCCGAACCCGATGAGGTGCGTATGCCTAAAGTCAAATACAGCAATATTGACTCACGCTTCATATTCAAATGTAATATTGCTTCCCGGGATGTCTGTTATCCTTGCTGCCGTTATAGTGTGTATCTTCAATTTCAGCTAAAACTCTTTTTAACGAAATGATCTGCAAGCTGCTGATATGTGCAACATGAGTTTTCAAAGTTTAATCTGCAATCTCTGCCGCTTTTCGAAAACTATGTATTTGCGGGTACATTCTCAGTGCCTGCACGCCTCTGACGCTCCTGCGCACCGCCATGTAGAAAAGTAGGGTGTATTCCGTCCTCATATACAATGCCTACACGCCCTTAGGTCCGTAAATCTTGGCGGATGACATGGACATACAGGTCAATTTTCAAATCCTTCACATCTATAGAATGTTTCTAATGCTGAACGCATCAGTATGCACTATGATATTGCACGTGTGCTGTTTTCACAGATTTCTTTTATCGACTCTACAGTTCCTGCTGTCATTGTTAGCAACATTTACTGACGATGATCGTGCTCGGGGCGAATAGCTGCTTCACAGAAGCAGGGATCTACAACACCGTCTTTATCGCATCGAGATATTATATCAGATCTGACGCTCCAGATATTACATGTACGCAGTACAGCGTGATGTTCTATCTTTTGATGTTATGATGTGCTTTCCTTTACGAGGCAAGTTTATTTGCAACAGATAGAAAGCCCAATTATCCGACTCGGTTCCGCCGATGTAAATATAATCTCGGTTGGTTCGCTCCGATTACAATCCACCCAAGCTGCTTGCGTGCAACTTCAATCTCATCCCTGTTTCCATACTTTACCGAGTAGTGCAGAGGTTTCCCAAATCTTTTCGATGAAAGAACGGAATCATAGCCTCTACTACTTCAGGCTTTGTGGGAGTGGTAGCGGAATGAATCTAAATCTACATTTCTTATTTCACTCATATTTAAATATTTCCTTTCCAGTAGTGCAATAGATGGTTGGAAAGACCATTTGCAAAATTTATATGATGTATTCTTACATGCAATCTATTATACCGACTTTTCAACAAGAATAAACCGTTTATAAAATTAAGTATGTTTTTATCTGATACTATTTTCGTATGGTTATTATATTTTTAAATAAAAATATCAAACCATATTAAACAAATATAATATATGTGTATCTATATTGTTATGCATAATATTTATATTTATCATAATATTATTTAGTAAACTAAAATCTATATTTTATATAAAATAAAAAGCAGACAGACAATACCCTTTAAAATTTATTATATAAATTTTAAAGGGTATATCTCTCCATCAAATCCTAATTCAAAGGTTTTTAGTCTTTATCTTCTTTACCTCTGAAATTTTTCCATCTGCATCTACTGTACTCTATATTTTTCAGTTGATTTTCAAGATTACCCTGAAACTCTCTATATTCCTGCCTAAGCTGTTGCTCTTTCTATGTTCTTCCTTAGTGAGACCTTCATCGACTTTAGCTTTATGAGCTAGGCTCATTAATTCTATCTATCTTTTCTTGTGTGATGAGACATGTTGTCTCCTTATGTTGATTAAGCGTTCATCACTGATTCTATCTTTTTCTCATGTTGTGGAGTGCATCGATTTCTTCTTGCAGACATATCTCGAATATTTTCTTAATATAGTTCTTATTCAAATTTTCAAGTATGTCTTTGAGTTTTTCATCTTCAATGATTCAAAGGTTAAAATGATTTATTCTTCTGTCTTCAGTATCAATTTCTGTCTTCCTATAACCTTTTTGGTCAATGAGTCTACGGATCTGCATATGAGTGACTGGGTTATATGGAATCTGTCCGAGATATAGCTGCTGTATCTATGTCTTTGTTTTCCATAAGATAAATCATAGTAGCAATCTCATTAGAGTGTAAAATTCATAGTCATTTAGTTCTTTTTGCAAACTCATGATATCTCTTACTTTAGAATTCTGAAAAATGCTAAGTCTGCAGTGTATCCTTGTCTTTCGTTCATGCCCCAAATTAATAAATATAATAAATCATATATTATGATTTGATATGCACTATTCATCGACTATTCTATCATACTCCGTAAAGCATAGCAATATCTTAAATAATATTGCTATATTTTACTACTAAACATCTAATTTCTGAAAATATACAAATGAGTGATTTTTGCATCTTTTTATTGTCGAATATTTCCCATCATTCTGAATTTTTGATACCTTGCTTCACTAAAGTTGTTTCCCGAACTGTTTAAAAGCAAGTTCAATACCTATTTCAACATCTGCAGCATTTGCGACCTTATCAGGGTCAGTTTGAGCGCCGCCTTCCGGGTTCCCGGTATAACTTTGTCTACGATTCGAGCTGAAATAAATCTGCCTGTTAATTTTCATAACTTCGCGAGCTTCGGCACTTTTTCGGAATCTCTCCATAGTATAGAAGCAAAAACCTTTCCGGTGACAATATAGAATATATAGATTTTCCAGCATCATTATTTCATTTTGCGACACCCCAGGGCAAGAGCCCGCCACTTCCACCTTCGCCGATTACTGATAGCTATTACAGGTACTTTCAATCCGCTGAATATTTCCAAACATCTTGCAATAGCCTCACCTGACCGTGCTCCTCGGCCTCAAGTCCAGGATATAGCTCGAGGCGTATCGATGAAAGTTATTATAGGTCTTTTAAATTTCTCCGCTTGCTTTGCTACTCGCTGAACTTTTCTATAACCTTCGGGTTGAGGGCATTCGAAATTAAATCTTATATTTTTCGTCAGCGTTGCGGCCTTTTCTTTTGACCTATTACAGTAACACGGCTGCCCTTATACAAAGCAATTCCGCATACTACTTTCATCATCGGCAGAAAATCTGTCTCCGCGCGGTTCAAAAATCTGTAAAAATTCCCTCAATATAATCCATAGCTTTAGGGACGATTAGGATGTCTTGCAATTTGGACTCTTTCAGATGCTGTCAATTCAGACATTATTTCCGCCTCCTTTCATGGAGTCGTAAAAGTTGAGATATGTGTACTTTTTCATATTATCTCTTGTAACGATTTTATCTATAAACCCGTGCTCAATAGAAATTGCGCTCTGAAAAACCGTCCGGCAGCTTCTGCCTATCGTCTGCTCTGCTACTCTCGGCCTGCAAAGCTTATCAGCGCTTTCGGTTCTGCAAGCATTATATCGCCTGAAGAGGCAAGCTTTTGCGAGTTACTCCTGTTGTCGGATGTGTCAATGGGATATATAGATCCACCTTTTTGCCGAATATTCTATGTAGCGCAGCGCTCGTTTTTGCCATCTGCATAGGCTTACGGTTCCTTCATGCATACGAGCGCGCCGCTTCGCTGAAAATATTATTATGAGGCAGTCGGTGACGCATGGCATATTCTATAGCTTCAAAAGTAACTTTTCACCTACGGTGGGCCAGCTCCCATTATAAATACCTCACGAGCACCGATTACGTCGGGCATTGAATCTATCTCATATCTCCATCATAAGCTTCGTTCAGACCGCTTTCGTGCAGTGGCATTGCGAATCCTCATGTCTGTAATTAGGAAATTTTAAAAACATCGTTTGACGTCATCTTGCTGTTCCAGTTCCTGAAAGGAATTTTCATCTGCCAGCATATCGATTCTATCATATGCTCCCAACTTGAAATGATGTCGCAAGCGGGCAGATATAAAATTATTTATAAGATCGCTCTTAGTTCGTATTGCTCTACATTCAGAGACAAGTGATAAATATTTTATCTGCAGCATCATCACTCTTATTTTACTGCAGAATTTCTGCGAAAGGTTTCGCATAAGTGCAATCTTTTTCTATTTTCATGTCATGCTATTCCTTTTTCCTGCTCGCTGATTCTTGGATATAAATCGTCCCATTTATGTAACCTTCTAACTCTGATCTATAAAAGCCTAGTGTCATATTTACCCACATCGAATTCGGATCATACAGAATGAGATGCAGAAGTATTTCATTTTTGTAGTCACACCTTCAATTACAAGCTCTTCTAAAAGCTTTTCTCATTACTGCATGTAACTTCAAGTCGGGTTTTAGCAAATGTAATGATTTTTGCGGATAAGGAATCGTAATAAGAGGGAATTTCATATCCGCTATATAGAAAGCAGAAATCCACTCTTACGCCCTCGTCCTCAGGAAAATGCAGGGAAAGTAACCTTTGCCCGGTGAAGGCTTAAAGATTATGCATGGTATCCTCTGCATTGATTCTACATTCATGGCATATCCGCTCAGTTTTAACTTCATCCTGATCATAATCGGAGAGTCATACCTGCCGCTATTCGAGATCTGCTCCCTGATAATATCTATCCCCGTAACCATCTCTGTTACTAGGATGTTCTACCTGAACGCAGTATTCATCTCAATAGAAATAGAAATTGTTGTCTTTGTCGAGGGACGAATTCTATAGTTCCGGCACTGCAGTATCCGCCTGCGCGCGGCATTTGCATGGCTTCCCCCATCTTTTTCTGAGTTCTGCAGTCAATACTAGACAGGTTTCTTCTATCAATTTCTGATTCTTTCGCTGTATGGAACAATCTCTTTCACGAGATGTATGATATTACCCTTTTATCGGCATAAATTTGAAATTCTATAGTGCTTAGGTGACTGTATAAGTTTCTCAAGATCAGGTTCTCCATTTCCAGAAACAAACTATGACTTCAGATTCAGCTTCTTTGTATAAAGTATTAAATTCATCGGGAGAAAACCCTGCGCACTACCTCTGCCGCCGCCGCCTGCACTGGCTTTTATAAGAACCGGATAGCCGATTTCTTCCGCCAGTTTTTCTCCCTTCTTCCATAGATTGAAGCGCTCGCTTTGGGAGCCCGGAACCACAGGAACTCGGCGTCTATCTGCGGGCTTCTGGCTGAAGCTTATCTCCCAACTTTCTATAACATCCCTAGAGGACCTATAAATTCGATGCCTTTCTCCCTGCCCTCCTATCAGGCGGGAAATTGGATCTCACTAAAAATCGCAACCCCGGATAGACAGCATCGCAATTCATCGATACGCGGCTGCACAATCGCATCCATGTTCAGATAACTGTCGGGCTCTTTCCGAACTATGCATACAGAATCTGCAGAAGCTTTACGTGAAGAGCCTCTTTATCGGCTATGGAGTAAAAACTGCTACGGTATCTATCTCCATTTCCTACGGGTTCTCAGAATCATTACTGCTATTTCTCTCTGTTTTCAATCAAAATTCTTTTTAAACATTTAGAGATCTCACTGATTTTAAAAGAGGTTGATCACTAACCTACATACTCTCATTCTGCAACTCATAATATCTTCAATAATGCAGTCATACAGCGCAGATATTTCATTCATCATCTTCTATAGCTTCAACGATGCATACATGCTGACCTTTGGAGACTCTGACCTATGTTTTACAAGTGGGTCCATCACCTGAACCCGGGGGCTTCATAAAAATTTACCTACTTTAGGTGATTTTATAAAATTCACTGTTTTCCTCGTTCTGCACAGATGAGGAATTTGTCTCATGACGTAGCTGGAGGTATCTGCCTGTGCGGAACCCGAACTATTGATATTAGCCTGAGGCATTTCAAGGCTTATACTGATTCTCCATCTCAGAAAACTTCATCTTCCCGTACTGATTTTTAAATTCAGACATCAATTCATATGCTTTTGTTAAGTTCCATAAATTGGCTCAGCTCCTATTTACACCTTTTCCGATAATACTTTTTATTATCAAAAGTATTTACTAAGATTATTATATTTATTATGATGATTGTCAATGGTTCCGCTATAGTAACATATAATTTAATTTTTCAGGGCATAAATCATACAGTGAAATACAAAATTTACAAAACAAAATCAAAAGCTGAGATATTTTTATAGATTTAAAAATATGAAAAGAACACCCTTATGCAAGTGTATTCTCAAGAAAAATCTGATATGACAGTTCTGTATTAAATCGAAAAACTGCGTTAAATCTATGGTAAAAATTCTAGTGCAATATATCGAACAAAAATCTTGCAAAGCAATTTACCATACCTCTATAGGTAACAAGAGAAGCACTCTCAGATATCGCTCTTGATATTTAATAAATTTACTGTGGCTGCTTTTAAAAGATGTAGTCTGAAAACCACACCGACTATCAATATATCAAACACAAATATGATCTTTCAGTTCACTGAACTTTTTATCTCTATAGCCGCTTACATTCTTTAAATCTTCTATGCTTGAAAAATTCCCGTTTTGAGTCCCCTATATTCAAAATTCTGTCCGCCATGGAAGGACCAGTCCCGAAAGAGTTTGAGTTCATTACTTCCACCAGTATGATTTATAGAAGCGCGATACTTCCGACCCTCCATAAGATGACAATTTCCGTTTTGAGCAACAATTTCCCTGTTAAATAGCGGATCTTTTCTGTATCATACTCTTTATTTCAGCTTCCAGTGGATTTACATAAATTTTTCTACCGTCTGTGCATGTCCGCCATATTCATATATTTGGTTTCCATTTACCGATATACCTCCTGCTGAATCTATTGCTTCAAACACTCGTGAGCCTCAGCTACAAACTACTCGGATTGACTATCGCTCCACTTACATCGACATAGATATCCGTTACAATTTCTTTTCATCCTCCTCATCTGTTGAAATATTTGAGACTCTTCATCATATGAGTTATATATCGAAACGCAAAGAGGATCTTTATCGACTTTGATCGAAACCTTTATAGCACACGATAAGCAAAGGTTCACTCTATCAGTACAGGTATAAGGATGAGCCATTTTAATTTAAGTTTATCTTTGCCTTTAATAATAATATTTTTCAATAGTAATACTCACTCTCTTCTTTTATGTCTTATTTTACTATTTGTGGTGATTTTATGTCAATATCATTCCGTTCACCTTTAGCTAAATTTATAAATTCATTCATCTTTAATTTTGGACTTTGTACTGATCATATCGAGGAATTTAGCCTACTAGGATAAAAAGTTTTTAGAGTTATGGGGCTATATGACAAAAATGTTGATGTAGTCCCAATAAATCGGATAATTAAGCTGAATTCAGAAATTTAAAATAGACAGCGCAGTCCGAAGACCACCGACCATATTTATCTATCAGTTTTATTTATTTTAAATATTGGTATATATTAATCTAAAAGCTCGTTTTTCAGTTCTATATGAAAGATCCTTTTATCTCATCTATTTGATGGAAATAGTAGTTTCCTATCAACATATCTGTTTATATCATCGAGCATGCGCTGCATATGACTCGTTGAGATTTGACAGTACTCTTGGAATGTGTATAAAACATCATCTAATATAATTGAAAGTTCCCAACTTCAATTCTTTTATTCCGCCTGCGGCCTCATTATTTCATCCGCGCTTTTGCTCTCAGAAAGTTATATCATCCGTTTCTACCAGCTGTTCCGCTCTTTCGTTTGCCGCACTTAGCACCCTGTCATATTCAGCTTTTGCATCATCCAAAATTCTCTGACGCTCATTCTTTTATCCATGTAGCTGTTGAATTTCTTCCGGCGATTTCTGTTGATAATCTTTTAAAAATATCTTCATTTCATCCGGATCACCATTCTTTTCCGTAAGCGGAAAACCGCCTGCAGTTTCGAGGATATGCTTCCTATATCCTGTAATTCTATTACATCGGCTTTCCCTCCCAACATTATTTTCGACATATATTTAAAACGTTTTCCAGCACAAGTCCTCTTACCCTCTCGTTAAAATGCAAGATTTCTTTATTGCACTTGAACTCAAATACAGATGATTTCTTTCTCCGTTACCAGATAAATGGTTTCAAATTCTTATATAAATGTTTCATGAATGCTCCGAAATTCCGATGTAATCGGAACATCTCTAAGCCCTCTTACGATAGATGATGTCATTTTCTTACATAATCTACGAGTAGTCAGAAATCTCAAGTTCATTTTCTATATTACATTCCTGTAAAGCCTCTTTTATAAGAATCTTTCTTTCTTTTTCAGAAAAGAGCGGTTTCTTATTTGAATTTGTCAAACTATCTCACAAGGAGTATACACAATCTGAAGCCCTGTGTTATATTCATGTCCGAGAGTCAAGGATCGAACGACCCGGGATATAAGAATTTTTCATGTTTAACCACGTTCCTCCATAATCGGAAATATGATTAAGATATGGAGTTTTCATATATAGAAATGCTGATCTTACCATAGTTGCGTTTTTCATAAATTTAAATCCGAAGAGTTCTTCAAGGAAGCTCATCTTTGTTGCTGTGTTCGTAACTATAATCGTCAGGATGCCAATATCAGACTCTGAAATTCTTCTGCATGCAAGTTTCTGTAGCTCCCTCACTTATGGAGGATCACAAATATAACATCAACTTTGTCATGTATCTTGTTCAATGCTGAAATATAGTCGGCACACATGATGACGGATCTGTCCTCAGCCTGCATTGCTTTTTACATTCTCTCTGATTATAGCTGTACTTCTACGACTCAATATCTGTAAAGTAAGCTCTTTTGCACCTACCCGATAGCTCCAAGTCCCATATTACCGGTTCCCGAAAACAAATCCAAAACTACACCTTCGGGTATGTAAGCTGCAATTATGCTGAATACCGCTTCCTTCACTTTTTATCTGTTGTGGGTCGAATTCTGTGTCATTCAGGTCATAAGTTTCGACCATAAATTCTCCGGAAATTATTCTCATTTTGACTCCTCGTTTTCTAATTATAACACTAATTAATATGAGTATAAAAAGCTTTAATATAACTAGCAATATTACAATTTAAAAGTCATAGTACAAGTTTACAACTCATCCAACTTTCGTATAGCGTCAAATACATCCGATGAGGCGAATCCTCTGGATAACAAGCGTCTGTCGAGAATTTTTGGCTTTTTCTCTTTCTTTAAAAATTTTATTTTATCCGTTTCACCTTCCGATACCCGCGATGAAAATACATTTAACGGATTGCTTTCATCATCGGTACGAATCAAATATCCTTCCTCATCAATATAACATATTTTTCCGCAATACCCATAAAAAGATAGGGCTTTATTTAAACAGCTGAGATCTCTGGGTTTCATCTATGCTTAAATTTTTCAAATGCAGCATTTGTTATTGATCCGAAATCCTTCTCCCGAAGCTTGTTCTTTATCAATATACTGCCTTTTCCTGAATTTATGAGGGATTCCGTGTATAACTCCGCATATCGTTCATCGTTTATCAGATTTGCTTCCGAGATCATCCGTTACAGATTGCGATAATTCTTCGGAATACCCTTTTTCATCAGTCAAGAGATTTTCCAATTCGGCTCTGTTCTGTCTGATAATCCAAAAGACGGTGCAGCTTCTCTCGCCTTTTCTTCTTCTGTCATCTTTGCTTGCATATCGTTCCCTTTTAAACTATAGCTACAGACTTTTCGCACATTTTTGTATTATCAATCATCGGAAGTTCCTCGTAAATATCCGAATTAGAGAAATCGGCTTTTTCGTGCAAACGGTAATGCATAAATCCGGATTATCAACAATTTTAAAGTGTGGAAATTTAAATCTTCATATTTGAAGAAATTTTTCAGTATAAACCAATTCTATGCTGTCGAGTCTGCCTTGATATCCCGCTGCCGCGCAGTTTTCAATGCAGCTCTTTCATGGTCCAAAGTCATAAAAACTCGCCTTTGCTGCTCAAAATCTGAAATATCCAGAGATGAACTGTATGCTCGGTCTCCGGTAAAAACGTTTTGAAAGCTTCAATACTGAAAAATTTTTCCGACCGTAAAACTCGGCATCTATTCCCTGTTTCGTTATCGTCAAGGCGCAGAACCAAAGATTTTTGTGTGCGTAATTGATATATATTCGGAGCATCCTCTAAATGAAAGGCTTTCGCATGTGGGTTTCGCTCAATAGCATAATCATACGATTCTCTTCTCAGAGCTTCTTTTAGAAGAAGCTCACTATTGCTCTGTCTTTCTTTGTCCGAAACTTCGTATGCCTTATTTTTATATACTGCTGTTTTTATAACTGGCACAGTAATAAATCTTCATAATGTAGCGCTATCATATTAATCCATCTATATTGCCGTCAATATATTCGCAGATTACTTACCGTCATCGTCAAGATGCATGTCGACTTTACCGTTATGGTAAAGGAAAACCATAATGTGCTCCAGCTTCTCCGGTAGCAAACCATTTTGCGACGGCGGGAAGGCCTCCCAATTCTTTGCATCTATATCCCGCGACATAGAGCAGCGGCTTCCCGCCATGAACTGAGCGGTCCTCGGCGTTTCAACACATCGAGAGCCTCCATGCAACGCAGCCTGTGATGCTCCTTTAATGATTCTATGCGTCCGTAAACGTCATTCAGCATATTTCTATGCCCTACTGAATATAGTATCGATATCAGCTTTTCTGCATAAGACTTTGTATACATATTCTGTCAGAGGATCGTCCAAATATAGTTCATAGCAAAGATTAGGTGTTATATCCCCAACATCAGTGTCTCCGGCAAACAGTATCTCATCATCATAGAGCAGGTATGCCCGGGTGAATGTCCCGGGTAACTATGCAACGAAAGCTCGTAATCGCCTATATGAAAAACATAGCCGTCCTGTATGTAGTCAAAATCAACAGTCCCGTCAGGACGCCACATAACACCCGGATGAGTATCTATAGCCATCTCTTGACTGATCTTAGTCCGTCACGCCTGAAGGCTTCAAATATATGCTCCCAGTATGTATCGTCGTGAGTCTGTTTACAACTTTTGCTTCTTTTTCTTCCGCAAAAGCTTTGTTCTTTTTCGGTTTTAAGCGAAAACCTGTCCGCTATGATCTGCATGCAGAATGAGTAAGGAAAATATCTGTATCATCCAATTCGATGTTCAATTCCGACAATCCGTTGAACAGGGCCTGTCTGCACTCGGGACGATTAAAATCCCGCATCTATCAAAAAGATTTCTGTCTTTTCCTCTTGATCAAATAAAGAGTTTAAGAGCTTCATAGGATTATTCGGCAAGGGTACATCGATTCTAAAATATCTTTTTAACTCGGTAAGCATATATGCTCCTTCTTCATTACAAACAATTATTTAATAGCTATACACTCGATTTCTACTTTACATCCCTTAGGAATCGCTGCAACTGAACGCAACTTCTTTGCCGGAAACGGAGATTTGAAATGTTTACCATAGCCTCGTTCATAGCTGCAAAATCATTTTAAATCAGATAAAAACACACTGGTCTTTATAACATTTGATATATCGAGTTCACATTCCGCAAGTATGTTCTTTATATTAGAAATCGACTGTTCGGTTTGAGCTTCTATTGTATCAGGAATACTCCCGTCAGCCGGATTTACCGGAATCTGCCCTGAAATAAATACCATATTTCCCGTTAATCAAAGCCTGTGAATAAGGTCCAAGTGCTGCAGGTGCTTTATTTGTCTTTTATTTCAACCATCATATTATTTTCTCCTATGTTATGCATAAAATTTCAGATAATATCAATCAGAACATTTATTCCTTCAAAATTCGAAAACTTTTTCTTAAATTTATCTTTCGGGAAAAAGTTTGTATCCCGCTTTTTCCAACTCGCTCTTTATTTCTTCAATCTGCTCCGGCATCTCTGGTTTCGAGGCCTAATCTTAAGAAGCAGCTGGTGTAGCCATAGTTTATATCGGATCTGTCATAGTACCGATACCACATTTCCGCCGCAGTTGGCTATTATATGGGAAACCTCTTCAAGCTGCCCAGGCTTATCCTCCAAAGCAATCATTAGATTTACATTTCGTCCGCTTGTTACAAGACCTCTCGTTATAACTCTGCTTAGAATATTTTACATCAATGTTTTCCGCTCGATACTACGCAGACAACATTTTATTTCTTTTATCGGAGCTTATCGAACATAACGGCTGCTACTCCGACGGCACCTGCGCCTTCTACTGTAGCTATCTGCTTTTCCATGAGTGCCAGTACTGCCGTTGCGATTTCGTCTTCGCTTACTGTAACCGCTATCCACATATTCGGATACCATTTTTGAAATGTTGTCTCCCGGATGTAGCTATGCCGTCTGCAAATGTCAATGCCGTATCCAGGAGTAATCGGCTTGCACTGTTATTTATACTATCATACATGCTCGGAGAGCCGCAGCCTGAACACCGTAAACCTTAATCTCCGGTCTAGAGCTGCTTTATTGCAAGTGCAACGCCTGAAATGAGACCGCCTCCGCCTATCGGAACAACAACAGCATCTATATCATCCAGCTGATCCAAAATTTCCAGACCTATAGTTCCTTGCCCTGCCATAACTTCATCATCGTCAAAAGGATGATATAAAAGTTGCGCTCTCGTCTCGGTCTGCAATTCAGAGCTCTGGTGTAAGCATCATCGTATCCGCCTTTCGAGCACTACCTCCGCACCGAAGACGTTTCTGTAACTTCCACCTTGCTTATAGGAGCTCCGTCAGGCATACAAATTTTGCACGTATTCCGTTTTCCGTAGAAGCCAGTAGCTACACCCTGTGCGTGATTGCCGGCACTGCATGCTATTATGCCCTTTTGCTTTTTCTTCTTCTGTGAAAGCTGACTTATTTTTATAATAAGCACCTCTCAATTTAAAACTTCCGGTAACCTGCAGATTTTCAGTCTTAAGATATATATTGCAGATTTTGGATAAATTGGGAGCCGCTATGAGATCGTCTTTCTTACTACATTTTTAAGAACAAAAAGCTGCATGATATATATTTTATCTAATGTAAGCATATGATTTATTTCCCTAAAAATTGATTTTTAATATTTTTGATATATATTACCATACTTTCGCAACTTTGAATTGAAAAATATACAAAATACCAATAGTACAATAAAAAGCGCTATGCTGTCTGTAGGAAAGTATAGCGCCCTTAATTTTACAATTTTTGTTATCTTCAACTCTCACTAACGCTGTCTACCGATACCGCCATTTTTATTCGACAATATCTCATCGAGCCTTATCGCAAAAACGGATCTTCCACCTCATACACGATGAAAATAAGAGGACTGTATCATTGGCATCTCTGCCCGAGTGTTTTTGAATCATAGATTCTATACTTACCATTGTATTTCCCGAAAGTAGATGATATATTTCCGAGAACTCCCGGTCTGTCTACAGCTGTCATTCTTATATAGTATTGATTTACACCCTCACCGGCGAACTTCAAATCAGAATCATATTTGAGCAAAGGCTGAAGGTCCGAATGCCGCATCTTTATCTATGGCTTTTGCTATCTCTATAATATCGCCCATTACAGCACTTCCGTCGGCAATGGACCAGCACCTTTACCGTAAAACATCAAATCATCCACAGCATTCCCCTTTAGGAATATTGCATTAAACTCATTGTTCACCGAAGCGAGAGGATGATGCTCTGATACAAGAGAAGGGCTGTACATTACATTCAACCGCACCGTCAACCATATTTTGCCGCAGCCAGAAGCTTTTATTTTATATCCGAAATTTGTTGCAAAATCTATGTCATCTTTTTGTTATATCCGTAATTCCCTGGTAGGAATTTCTTCAGGCTTAATACCAATGCCGAATATAAGAGAAATGAGTATGGAAAGTTTATTTGCAACATCAAAGCCATCTCTCTCCCCGATGGATCTCTTTCTACCAGTCCTTTATCCTGAGCATCACGAAGAACAGCTTCACTATTCTTTGCCGCAATCGGTCATCTGAGTAAGAATGTAATTCGTGGTTCCCGTTCATTATGCCGAGAATTCCGTCTATTTCATTAGACAGAAGCGCCGTCGTAATTGCGTTTATGATAGGAATTCCGCCTGCTACGCATTGCTTCAAATCTAAGCATTACCTTGTTCTCATCGGCGAGCTTCTGTAATTTCTTTTTCCGTTCTTTGCGATAGCCGCCTTTATTTGCGGTTACACATGTTTTACCGTTTGGCGCTTTGCGACATGTATTCCGTTGCGGGCTCAATTCCGCCAATAAGCTCTACAGCTATATCTATTTCCGGATCGTTGATAATGTCATAAGGCTCCGTCACATAAACATTTTTGAGGATATCTATGCCCCTGTCCTTTTCAGGACTTCTGTTCAAAATCTTGGCGATTTCTATGCAAACACCTGTATTTGCCTTTATCTTTCACAATTAAGCTCCAGAGTTCTATAAGTTCCTTTAGCTACATTTCCTATTCCGAGTAGTCCGACTTTTATAGTCTTCATCTGTATCCTCCCAAAACATCTTAATTTCCAATTTTATAAAACTATAAAGATAAGCTTAACTGCTTAAAATAATCTTCATTTTATACTTCATGTAAGCTATTATACAGAAATCAATTCATATGGTGTAAATATTTTTCAAATATTATATCAAAAACATTCTTCAGAAATGATGTACCTTTCACAGGTATTTTCCACTTCAAATATTCACATACTGTTGCTCCTATGTCTGCAAAGAAATTTAGTGTACCCAAATCCGTATTTTTCGATATATGTTTACCGTAAATAATTACAGGAATGTACTCTCTGTGTGATTCCAGCCCTTAAATGTAGGGATCGTTTCCATGATCCGCGCACATTATCACAATATCATCATCCTTCATATTACTGATAATATCAGGAATTCTTCAAAGTCAAACTCTTCTATGGCTTCTGCCATATCCTATAAGATTTCTTCTGTGTCCATACAGAGAATCAAAGTCGACAAGATTTGTGAAAAATCAGTCCGTTTTTACATTCGTTCATGAAATTTATAGTGGCATCAATGCCCTCATTGTTATTTTCGTCGATATTGAAGCGGTTATACCGGAACCGTTATAAATATCGCTTTTATTTTGCCTACGGCACAAACCTCTTTCCCCTGTTCCGAAATAAGATTTAATATGACATCTCTCGGCGGATTTAACGCATAATCATGTCTGTCTCCTGTGCGTATATAATCTCCGTCTTTAACTATAAAAGGACGTGCTATAACTCTTCCTGTCAGAAGGTCTCCGACCAACATTTCTCTCGCTATACCTGCAAATCTCATAAAGACGCTCCAACGGTATAATATCTATATTTGCAGCTATCTGAAAAACGCTGTCCGCAGAGGTATAGACTATAGGATATCCTGTCTTTCTGTGCTCTTCGCCTAAATCTTTTATAATCTCGGTGCCTGAGGCAAAGTTTCCATGACCTTAGTGCCTATGCGCTCCTCTAATTCTTGAATAAAACTCTCGGGAAATCGGTATCTGTAAAAAGGTTTGAAAAGGTGTTTCAGTTATTATGCCTGTAATTTCCCAATGACCTGTAATAGTATCTTTACCGGCGGAGCTTTCTGCCGCTCTGCCGTAGATGCAATAACATCCTCTTCGTTGTGAGAAATTTTTTTGATACCGTTTATACGATTTAGTCCCAAGTGACACAAATTCGGTATATTCATCGGATAATTTTCTTCTATATGATTGATTGTAAATGATCCTTCATCACCGTATATATTTGCATCAGGCATAGCGCCTGCGCCGATACTATCCATTACAATCAATATTACTCGTTTATCATATAACATTTTATACCTCCGTCAGTAAACCGGTTTAAAATTTATATTGTCACAAGATACAAACATAAACTTATCCGTTAATAACTCCGTTATATGCATGTTTTCAAAGCATCTGTTCCGTGTATATGTCCGTATATAACCTGATTCACATTATATTTTTCAAATAACTTCGTGAATTCCGTCTCTCGTCCTCTATTATCTGTGGGAGGATAGTGCATGGCCGCTATTATAGTTTCTGCGCTGTCGGAGACAGTTTTTAGAGACATTTCAAGCCAGTATAAGCTCTCTGCGGATAAATCGTCATGAGCGCTCCAATCCTGAGAAGAAATTGGAATATTCCACCTCTGCTGCCGCAAATTCCTACTGTATTAAATTAAAACTATTATTTTTGAAGAAATATCATGTTATCCGGAAACATCGTATTTAATCGCGATATTGAGCCCCACCAAAGGTCATGATTTCCTTTTAACAAAAAATTTTTCTACCGGGAAGTCTTGAAAGCCAATACAAGTCAGGTGGTGCATCTTCCGGTTTTAATGCCCATGAAATATCTCCGGGAACAATCACTAAATCCTCATCAGATACAATTTCCGTCCAGGATTCTTTTATTCTGTTTTGCATGGTTCTTCCATGCATCGCCGAATATATATCCATAGGTTTGTCCGATGCAAATGAAAGATGTATATCCGAAAGAGCAAATATTTTCATCTTAATACCTGAGTTAAATTATTTTGAAAAAACCCTAACTTAAATTATCTATTAAAAATATATTATAATGCAAGTCAAATAATTAACTCTTCAATCTTGCTTTATTTTTAACGCTGTATAACATAATGTATCAAACGAGAGCTTTTGGCTTATAGCATCCCTGTAACACGCGTTTTCTTATTACAAACAGGCTGATATATTTATATCAGCCCGAATCTTCATCAGATATCAATTATAACTCAAATACCTTGATTAAGCAAAACTTATCAATATCCAAAAAGAAACTTAAACCTATTTTATCGGATCTTTAAATTCCGCTATATTGTTTATAATATTATGTTTTTAGTTATGTTTACGCAAACGACGGCTGATTATTATTCCTGCAGAAACCGCAAACAAACCTATAGCTGCAAGCAGCTCTATCAGCATGAAATTCTGACCTGTCTGAGGAAGCTTCGGCTTATCGTCAGCTACTTTCGGAACATAGCTCTTCGGGGACCGACTCGTTAGGAATCTCAATTTTGAGCGGTATTATCTTCTACCGGTTTTAGCTTCCGTAGGAACTTTTACTTCGTCTACCTTATCAACCTTAGGCACATCCTTATCATCAATATTTACTCCCGGAACGGTAGGTTCAGTAGGAGTTTCAGGAGGGATTGGACGGGTTGTAGAAGATGTTGTCGGAGAGTTCTGACGGAGTTCCTCTTCTTAACGGTGTTGAATCCGAAGGTTCGGACGGAGTTTTCCAGATTCTGATTGATTTTTGATTACCACTACACCTGTAGGATCGTTTCTATGTCGCTGTATATCCTGCAGGAACTCTTTCTTCTTCAACCGTATATTTTATTTCTTCAAGTGTGCCTGGCTTATACTGTCTAAGGTTTCTGAACGTATAAGTCCACGCATCTGCACCTGTCAGTTCGTGACGATTGATTTCTCACCGTCAGCCTTCAAAATGTGCCGTAACAGCACCGCCGTTGCACCTACCCATTCTTTTCTTACAGTAGACATCCTTAGTAATAGGGCATTGGTTATTTCTTTTACAAATTCATCGTCCTCTGATACCCTAGCATCATAAATCGTCTCATCCAACTTATATCCTGCCGGTGCCTCTCTCTCCTGAATTTTATAATCCCCTCGGATCAAGCTTTTTGATAAAGCTTCACCGCTTCGAATTCGTTGTTAAAAATAATCGGATTTGCCGGATTGTCATCAGTAATTTTTAAATTTTTGCATTTTGAAGCTTAATTTCATTCTTTTCAGCGTCACTCTTTACAATCTTTATTTTACTGGCAGCATTGCCAATTCCCAATCCGCCAGCTTCTGAAACCATATATGAACTATTTAGCTTACAGTTATTCCATTCGCTCTGAACTGAGCATTGTTTCGTATTTTTATATCCTTTTTATATGTGGTCTGATACCTGAGCATATACTGCTGTCCGTCAGTTATCATCGTCCATCGGATACGTGAAGCTCTTTCCATCTTCGCTGATGACAACCTTATCACTTATATTTTTCGGTACTGATAATATTTGTTTCATTTCCATACTCATCCATTACAGTTTTAGAGTTCAAGCTTCCTTTAACATATGTTATTCCTGCTGTATATTGTAATAACTCATCGACAATTTTTAATTCTAGTATAATTGTCTTTTTATGATTGATTCTGAGGCTCCTAACATTTCCCTCAGGAGTCAAATCATGTCCTGACCACTTTGTAGAGTTTCATTATTCAATTCAGGATATTCCGGCTTTTACTTTAACCGGAATTTCGAAAGCAGAACTTCCTATTGAAACAACAATCTCTGGGTGCCGGACTCTGTTATTAAATCTTTATTAAAGGTTGGCATTTAAATATATGACCCTCTGATTTTTATCTTTTATTTTTAACATAATCAGTGAATGTAACTTTTTATATTTCCGCCGCCTTCGCTGTTGTCAGGCGTAACCACAGCCCTTGCTACTACATCGACTTTGTTCGGTCAAAAGATATCGAAGTTGCAGGTTGCAGGATCGTCCGGGGAATTTGAACTCTTTAGGCAAAGTTATATTAAAATAATCTCCCTCTTCCGAAAAGTATCTGTATAGGAAAACGCATTCCATCCAAGAGTAATTTTTGCAAGCTTATTTATCGTTAATCCATCATTAGGTACAGTTCCGTCTTGCGCTGTTACACCTTAAGGATGAAAATCCTTTGACATTTGGACGCTCCTGCGCATCCGCAAATACTGTTTCACTTTTGAATCACCAGTAGAAGAAAGCATCACCAATACTAAACTGAGTGACAGCATCTTTCGTGAGTATCTATTTTTCTTCATTTTCTTTACTAACTCCTTCTTTACTTTAAAATCAAATTTTGAAAATCAATTTGTAATCAATCAAAATAAAAATCTTCATTTTGTAATAAAGTTTTGAATTTTTCGCATAAATGTAGAATGTCATTGCATTTACTACGCACACAATTATATCTATGATTCAATTTAAACTATAGTAGTAATTGTCTCAGTATAATAATTCTTAATTTTCATCTAGTCACTGAAAGTGTATCTAGGGATATTTTTGTAGAAATTCTGTATTTATTTTATTTTTTGAAAATTAATAAAATCTTTTCCTAACACGCTGAAATGTATTTATGGGCTTATAACATAATATAATAATATCGCATTAGTATTATATTTTTAAAATTCTTTTAATGATAATACTATTATACTTTAATAGACACACATAGTACAACTCTCTATCAGTATTAACTTTCATATACAATAGCATTATCTTAAAAACTCAACTTTTTATCGCACAGAAAAAGCCGAACATATAAATATGCCGGCTTTTCAAAATGCTGTGACTTTTCTAAAATACTATTTTATGTTGCTATTCTTCTTTGTCATCTGTTTTAGATAAATTTTCGTTCATAAGTTTGATCAAATCTATAAACAAATTTATCTTTTCCTCAAGAATACCTTCGACTATCTTATATATGAACATCTCCGAGTAAAACTGCTATTTCTTTTAACCTATGTCTTCGATCATCTGATGTATACACCAAAAAGCACGTCTGTCTTTTTCCGTTGTACGGCGAGATACGCAACGCGTCCTTCGAGAATATCAAGTATTCTTGCGAGCGTTGCCTGATCTTTGTCAACTCTGTGAGAAAGACTGATTGATGCCGTCTCTGTTCGCTGAGATTATACAACACAACAAACTGCTCAAGTGTTATATCATCACGATCAACGCAACCGACATCTGTCTTCTCATTCTTTTCTGCATGACATAAACTAAATATGTCATTTGTTCATTTATATCAAACATCTTAACATCCTTTTTCGTTTCTACAATGAGAATTTTTAGAATACATTCATATAACTCTCATTGCCTATTCAAAATATTTCAATCTTATGCAGCAAATTATTTTTCTTAGGTGCTTCAACCCTCGGTGTACTTTTCCTTCTTTTCCTCCGCAATTTTTCTGAGATCCGGTTTTGAAACCTTTCCGTTGGTAAGCAGAGAATTCATCTACAAACCAATAATATGAAGGAATTGAAAGTGTCGGAGTTTTGCCCACCACAGAATGCACGCAGCTCTTCGGGTGTAAGTTTTGAACCCTTGTGGCAAAGTCTGCAGAAACACCCTACAATTTCACCGTATTTATAATCCTTTACACCTATAACATATGCTTCTTCAACATCGGATGTGATGTCAAAACTACTTCTACATTGCTCCGGACTTATATTTTCGCCGCTCTGATTATTATATCTTTTAATCTGTCGCTCAATCTTATATATCCGTCATCATGCAGGCATCCCATATCTCTCGGTTCTCAGCCATCCGTTTTTAGTATAAGTCTCTTCGGTCTTTTTAGGATCGTTAAGATATCCTAGCATAGACTATAGCCTCTTACACAAAGTTCGCCTACTGATCCACAGGAATATTTTTCCGGTTTCGGGATCTATAACTTTCAAGTTCAACTCAGGAACCAATCTTCCGACAGTAGTTCCCTTTTCTCCACTGAATCCGACGGGCGTGCCCTAGCTGATATGCACGGTGATGTCTCTGATAATCCATAGCAGATTATGATATCATCCATTTTCAGTATATCTTTTAATCTCTCTTACCATCTTTTCTGGACAAGGTGCTCCCGCTACTATCCTTTTTGCAAAGTCGATATATCATATGCATCAGGATTGTTTTTAGTCTCGTCGATATACCTATGAACATCGTGGAACTCCGCTGACTACGGTACACTTTTTCACGCTCTATTCGTTTAAGCTGAGTCATCAGGCTGGAACCTGCTTAGCAGAAGAATAGGAATCCCCACATGTATAGCTGTCATCGCTGAGGCTACAGAGCCGAAAGTAGTGGAATACTGAATCTCGCATACACATCTTATCGCTGTGATCCAATCCCATTAAATCTTTCATGGTATGTGAATTCTCAACTACATTTTAGATGAGATAACATAACGCCTTTAGGGAAACCTGTGCTGCCTGATGTAAATATGATGTAAGTAAATCTTTTCACATTTATCTTCTTCCCTCGCTTTTACGAGTTTATCGTCCGGCATTGCGACCCTCTTACGTGCCGTTTTTAAAGTCATATACACCCGGATAAGCAAATTCATCCGTAGCATCTACAAGTATATACCTCTCTTTATTTTAGGAGCTTTTTCAGCTTAAGTTCACCGTATTTTTGAGTCTGATTTCAGGATACATGTCGTCGCAAGCATCTCAATATTCTCATTGACCTTTTGCACCTCTATATAAGATGAATGTGGAACACCTGCGCGTCTAACCATTTCTTCCATCTTATCCTGCTTTCTTTACATGCAGATAAACGGAGCAACTACGGCTCTTATTTTACTTATAGCATAGCAAGCCGTCATCGACTCTATGCCGTTAACCATCCACAGGCCTACATGTTCTCCCTTTTTACCCTATGCTGAGAAGATATTTTGCAAATGCTGTTGAATCCTCATCAAACTGTTTTGCATGTAATCTTATCTACACCGTCTTTTGTGAATCAAAGCGGTCTGATCAGGATAAATCTTTGCAATTTCGTCCAACAATCTCCTACGGGCAAATCTGGTAAACGCTCAACTCAACTTTATATGATTTACCGGCTACTGTAACTCTGGCAGTATTGGTTGCCTGAAATTTTTCCTGTCTTTTCTGAGCCTGGAAAGTCTTTTCGTCATATCGCTTCCGAACCATCGGCTTCGATATTAAATCTCCGCTTTCTGCAGAAACACCAGGTTTTTCGCCTACTTTACTATGTCTTTCATCTATAAAAACCCATCGTTCTGTTCCCTCCTGTATTTTTCACATCGGAATTTGCGGTTTTTAAGGTTCATGCTAAATAAATATTTTGTTCACTTTAAAGTAGTTATGCTAACCTTATGTGAAAATTATAGACAACACAATAGTGTTTGTCAATTATATGGTTGAATATATTATGTGTAGTTATTTATTAATAATGAATACGATTAACAATTAATCATAGATATAGCAGTAAACTAAAAAGTCCTTTATAAATGCCGCCCTCCCTCAAGTTGAACTTTTGATACGGCAAGGAAGAACAGATGATCGAGAGACTTTTAATTTAATACTTCTACTGTAAGAAGTACATTGATCGTTCTCTTTCAGATTATACATGAAAATCAGGTTTATCCGGAATAGCATCTTTTATTTTGCTGCAGCTTTGATATTTCATCCTCACCCTATGGCATTGGCCGCACGGAGTTTTTGACTGCTCGGACAAGAGTTCGGCGCCTTTGTCGAACACCGGAATCTGACCTCGCAAATCGCAGGAATGCTCTCTCCCGATAATCTTAAATGCCACGTCTGCTCTTTTATCTTTGGATAACAAAGCTTTCACCCTCTACTTTGCATCTTTTCAGAACTCTTTCTGAAGGTTCCATAATCAGGCATATAGTCGTTGAGCTCGAAATCATCCCATTTCGCCTTTTGTCATATCCAAATTTTATATCATTCTGATGGTTGACAAAACGGTTCTGCAACCTGATGGGCATCGCCCGCAACCTGCCATCTTTCCTTTACAGGCTCTCAAAATCTATAGTGCCGCTTTCCACAAACAATCCTATATCATACCCTCACTAAAATTTGAAAGTATAATCCGATCCTCTTCGTAAGCTTTCTGTATATGACAGCCTGCCCACGGTCCCTGTACACATCGTCTGGCATTGTCTTTTTAAACAGCTCTTCCAGAGTATCATACTCCGGTGCGGTCTCCGACATAAATACATATGACTGACTGTGTAATCCGCCATTTCTTGTCTTCCGGTTTATATACGACCATTGCATCAGTCAGCTTCAGGAAGAATGTATTTAAGTCCTCCTGAAAGCTTTTTGTAATCTGCCGGACTCTGATCCTCAAGTCATATGCCAATAATAATAACTGTTTATTTCATCATGAAAGTATGGCGCTTCCGGTCAGGTCTGCTGCCGTAAAATAAACTGCCGTAGCCCTACCTTCCAGTTCTTTGCCGACATGTTTCCAAAATACGCATTACAGCATCGCTGAACTTCAATATATAATTCCCACCGTGCACCGTGTACTGACCTTCAAGTTCAAACATGTATCATCTTCATAGAGCTGAAATCCACACATATTATCTACTTGTTTTATTTATCTCAGGTCAGTTATATCAAGCTTTTGCTGTTCTTTCAAGATTGAAATCTACTGGCACTATTATTTGTACCCTTTTCAAAATATTATAGCGAACCACCATATCTGGCATTTTCATACAACATTACCTATGAGGCTCCGGACACGAGCTGCAACTGGCTATATTCCCCGGCATGAGAGTTTCCGTCATTAGCCATAAATACGAGGCTGACCAATCTCGTCGCTCCATACATGATTTCTGTTATGTACTACATCTCCAGCATTTATTATATCACCTTCGAAAAGCTCGTTTCCTTTGGACTCTTTCCAGCCTGTATCATGCATAGGAACAAGCTCCATAGGCGTGATCATAGAGCATATAGAGCAAAGCTGCAAATGATAAATACGTATATATCGAACTGTTATCCGTTTCCGGATCTTTATATTCCTCGGGCAGAGGCGATATTTGAATCCGGATCATGCACGGAAGCGCAGTGCGGGTCTTTTCTTTCATCAACATTGGCATCACCATTTTCAAATATATCTCACAATTTTTATATGGCATCGGAAAGATATGCTCCGCCGGGCAGAAACGCCGAGTGTACGACAGTAGGTATCCTGATGTGTACAGTCCCATATGGCTTTTCCTGATAGTACTTTCCGTCAACTTCAAGTATGTCCTTCTGTATACTTCGTGTTGCTCTCTATCGAGCAGTTAGTGGACCGCATAGGTAAAAACTCTATCTGAGTGTCGTTTGACATATCTCTCTCTGTCACAAGTTCTCCGTTTACGAGCATCTAGAAAATACTCTTAGGTGCGCTTCCCTCATCCGTAATCCGGTTCCTCCAGATCTTCGTAGGCGAAGCTTATCTTGCGGTTTACAGGATCATGCTCTGAATTTCCATTCTCTTGCATATTCTTCTAGCCATTTATTTGTGATTCTCTCTTTACACAAATTTAAATATATTGCTTATTTTCCAGTACATTTAGGCCATACACATTCTTCGCACCGCATGCAGAGACCGCCCACGCCAAACTTTACGATATCGGACTTTTCATATCACCTGATTCTCGGGAGCACCGTAAATCCACAACAGTCGTTCTGAAAAACATTCCACATGCAGGAACTCCCATTATAGGAACATCATCCGGGAATAAGCCACCAGTAAACATAGCGCCCGCAGAGCCGATGCTCCGACTTTAACGATATCCGCACCTGTTTCTTTTATAGCGTGGGAGTGGGATCGTCCGGATCAACAGACATACCGCCTGTGGTAAAAATCACTGCACCTTTTTCTTTGAAAGTCCAGAATCTTGTCTCGTATTATCTCCATATCATCGGGAGCATAGTCTGTTTCCATCATCTCCGAGCCGTAAGACTCTACCTTTTCAGTTATTACGGAGCGAATCCGTCTGGGAATTCTGCAGATAAGCTCTCACTTCCTGGAAGAGACATGCTACCTTCTTTTAAATGGTTTAACATTGCTTCTTACCCAATCAGCCTCCTGACAGACTTCTTCCGCTTTGACTCACATCTTCATCGTTTACAACCAACGGAATAACTTTCGTACCACCACCAGCATCTGATCAGCTTTCATATTATTAGGTACGTTGCACATATTATATAAAGGCAAATCGTTTATACTTTCTAATGACATCTCGATTAATTTTAAAAGTCCGTCATGCTCGTGCAAAGATGCATACTCTGCTCTCTTTCGGCGATACAGCATATGTTCCTTTGCCAGGTGTATAGCCTCTCCTAGCCTTATACCTGCTTCATCCTCATGAACTTCGTTTCATCAAGTTCGAGTACTGAATATATTATATTTCCCTACATTTTCAGAAAGATCAACATCTCTCTTCCAAGCGAGCAACGCATGCCCTTCTTGAGCGATCATTAAACTCGCCTTTGTAACAATTTTGGTTATATCGTATGTGCCAGTATTTTTCCTACCGCGTCTTCGACTCGTAGAGTTTCCTCCTTTTCAATTTATTCCTCCACAGGTTGAGCTTGGACACAAATAATCGGGATACTGATATCGTCCTCGCCTATCATATCCTCAAAAATAACACATACTTACAAAGCGCGAACCACTTTACAGATTCTCACCGCATTATGTCTAGTACGCAAAGTATTTCTTGGACGATATCAAGAATGTTATGATATCAAATGATGTTGTTATAGTCAAAATTTTGCCCATATTATGTTCATATAAAAGATGTCCTGATAATTTACGAGACGAGCTATTTTGTCAAAATATGGTTTAATACTTTTTATTTTTGTCAGTAATATAAAGATTTATTTCTAAGCCTTTATATTCTTTATTCATGCCCTTCAATCCGCTAGAGTCATGCGGTTCCGGATATGTTGCATTTCTGTGTTTCTCCACATCCAGAATCTTTCCGTCCCAATCGCCCGTGAATATCTCCCGTTTTGTGAGTAAGAATATCGTGCTGCAGAATATCGTAGGTCTGCTCTCCGTCGCTCGACAATAGAAAAGCTGTACGCGGAAGCTGTTTTGTGATCAGCTGTAGAGCTTTTAAATCTTTGTAATTGAAATGGAATCCGCATCTCATGCAGCATCCGTCCAGACTCCGTATATTCGCGGGCACTTTCAGAGATCACTGCACAGGAATCTTATCATTTTCTTCATCACTACAGATTTGTCAGGCGTTGTATCTCTATACTTGATCAGTCTGAACTGTATGGGAATTCCATACTGATTGAACCTGTCCATATACTCTTGTCAACTTACTCTCGGATCGATAATCTTTATGGAAGTACACGATTTATGCGAGAGTGTTTACGGTGCCACGAAAGCTACCAATTCATCATCAGATTCCTCCACACATTTAACAAGATGTCTTGATATATTTATACATGTAATCTTGTCCTGTGTCGCAGAAAGCCAACACCTCCCCAGGCTTCATGGATCATTAAACACAGGAAAGGTCGTGTTGCAAATGTGTGTGTCGAAGGCACCTTGTCCAGAAAGAATCTTGCAAAGATTCCAAATTTGCACAGAGGTTCTCCGCCTGTAAATGCAATCACAACCATGGTGCGGTAGCGTCCATCGTATCCATGCTGTCGCAGACTGTGAGGGCTGAAACCGCCTCATATACGCTCATACTCTTCTTTATGGTCAGACGCAGTGTATGACCAATCATATGAGGCAGATACGGTGACGGTGGCTCCGCACTCCCTTTGTCTTATAGAGTTATTACTCATGTTAATTCTAATTCCTCCATAAATCAAACGGATTTATAAACTGCTAATATTGTAAACCTCATACAACGGCAAAAGTCAACAAGAGTTGAGATCTCCAAGGGTTTTGGGATTTTATTTGTGAGTCAGTGTCAATTATATTATATAATTTTATATCTTATTCATATATGATATAATGAATTCATATGAATACCCACATTCTTAAGATTATACATCACATAAAATATATCAGAATATTTTCTCATATGTTTCGCATTCTTTAGAATTTTGGTACCCTATCTGCAACTAATCTGCAAACAACCTCTGCGTATTGTAAAGTGTTTGCATAGCAGCCGAAAGAGTTTGTCAATCAATAACTGTATGAGTTCTGGTTCCATAATCCGACCTCAATCAACACTATCCCATCTGCACTGCGAATCGTCAGCCAATCTGGTGTGCGGATAATAATCGTTGCTGTACGACCTTTCGTCAGCCTGTCAAAACTCGCTTTGAATCCTCGGTTATAGTGTCGAGAGCCGATGTCGCTTCATCCATATAATAATCTTAGGGTTTTTAAGAAATATTCTTGGCTATCGAGACACGCTGCTTCTGACCACCCTGAGAGCTGTGTGCCCTCTCTCTCACATAAGTGTCAAACTTTCAGTGCAGCATGTCCATGAGATCGTAAAACAGCTCGGCACTCTTGACTGCTTCTGCAACTTCACATCATAAGAAGCACAGGCCTCAAGCCGTACAGTATATTTTCATACTGTATCTGCAAGAAAATAAATACATCCTGCTGAACAATTCCTAGAGTCTCAAAGAATGCTTTGCTCACATCTCTTATATCCCGTTCCGTCTATGCATATTTTCCTCGGCACCCACATCATAGAATCTCGGAATCCGGATTGGCACACAATGTTGTCTTCCCTGCCTCCGAGGTGTCCGACAACTGCAAGAGTTTTCTCCACCCCTTACATGCAAATCAATATATATAACGACTAGCATTTCCGTTACACGAAAGATATGTTATTAATATCTATATTTCCTTCATCAACCACAAGTTCTTTCTGCATTCAATTTTTCCATATACAGTCGGCTCTATTGACATACTCGAAAATACGGCGCAATCCTGCCAACCCGTTTATAAATACCTCGGAAAATTAGCAGGTTTACGTATAGGAGAAATAAATGTGCGACAAACAATGTAAACGTTATCAATTCTATATAATTCAGATGATTTTCCATTGATGAAATCCCCGAATGCTATAACTGCAACCGGAATTATCTCCCATAAAAATTCCTGCATAGAAAAGAAATCATAGATTTGTAATATACAGGTCTAAGCATCTCTATGAACGTATATTTGAAGCTAGCACCAGCGTTCCACATCTCTGGCTTCATTCATGCAAAGCTTTTCCGGTTCCTAGTACCCGAAAAGACTGGACTCAATCTCGGAATTTATCCCAGCAAGCTTTCTTTTAACCTCACCAGATGCTCCTGTCATTTTATGCGTCCTGCTCATTGTAATCAAACGACATAGGTAGAAGCTTGCTGCAACCATAATTGCCAGTCGCGCCATCTCGATATGAAACATGAATGCGGGTGCACCTATTATTGTAAACAACGATATTGTAATGTCCTCTGGGACCGTGGTGAGCAAGCTCTGTTATTTCGAACGAGATCTCTTAAGTCTGCTCATAGCTGATGACCTATGCACGGTGTCATGCATTCGAAAATCGAGCTGCTGCACGCTGGCAAAAGATCTCGGGCGCATATCGGTCTCCACCCTTACTGCTGTATGTCCCAGATAAAGTCGTGCATAAAAGCAAAGTGCTCGATTACATAAAACCGCCGAATATCGTAAACATCAATACAAAAGAATGTAAACTTTTTATCCACGGAAGCAAATTATACATTGAATACCGCAGATATAAGCGGAAAACTCAAATCTACTGCATCGCAGCGACGACGGCACATATATCGTATCTAGTATAAAAGACACTATGCGGTCCGAAAATATCTAAAAAGTGGAAAACATCATTTATGTTCCTTCTTTTGCCGTTTTATAAGAACTTGTTCTGCTGCGTGTCCTTTCTATACGCTTCTTCGTAGATGGCCTTTCATAACAGAATAACCGAATTTTGCCTATAGGAGAGTAATGAAAATATTCCCCCATGATTATAAGCTACCATTCCTGCCTATATCAGACGGTATTCTACGTCTTTGTCACCGAACAAACCCTCATCAGCGTGTACGCTCGACGTCCTCCGCAATAAACGCATATCGTGCGAAGTGGAATTCGAGTTACATCTTTTACCTTACATTCCATGTTTACAGGCGCTTCTGATGCGGAGAGAGTGCCGGACACGATGTATCGCCCTGTATAGCGGTAACAGCACACCTCCGATTTATCTATCATTCTCTGCCGGATTTCACACCACATTAAAATCTGTAGCTTTCACTATATCCTCATTTGACCAGATTTATTACAAATTCACGAGACTTGCTGATTTATAGAATGAGAATATGCTCCTTTCTTACAGAAATATACGTCATAGGCGGATCCGAGTTTATAATACCCGTCCATGCCATAGTACAGACATTATTCTTTTTCCTTCAACAGCGTGTAGAGCTAAAACAGCCGGAACAGGATTTCCAACATAGTCCCCCGGTCGCATAGTGCGTTTTTATTCATATAAATAAACCCCTTGTATAATTGTAGGCCTAGAAACGTACAAGGGTCAGAAAAACCCGACCTTATTTTATCATTTAATTAACTGCACTATTGTTTATTTCATTGCTTCGTTGAGTCTTCTACTGTTCCTGGACAGCTGTAGTGAGTCTCTATCATTCTTGATGTATCGCCTCATGAGGCCTGACATAATAACATTGTTGGCAAGCGAACTTCACCATGTAGCCAGACGTCCTCTCATCCTTAATTTCAACGGTTTCCTAGCTCAATGGCGAGTCACCATGCGTTATCTCCGAGTGCAACATGCTTGTATTCATAGCATTTATAACCAGCGAAGGCGGTAGCTGGTCTCCTTATGACAAATCATCGCCGGCTGCGTTTGCACCTGCTGTACGTCCCATCTCTACTGCCTGTGCAGAACGCAGCCTGTCCGCCTTCAGAATCAGTGCAATCGCTGCGAGCATAAATGTCTCGGCTTGTACGCGCATGTGATCAGCCACAACTGTAAAGCTTGGTCAATCTTTTATGCCTGCTCCAGACGCTTCGGCCTCTGCATATGGGTCTCATGCACCTGGCAGAGAGCACTCACCAACCGTGCAGGAGCTACTTCCGTCTTCGGACATGCCCTGCTGACGGCGTGATTTCTGTAATCTTTTGCACCTGTAACACTTATGCTGCGCCCACTTCTTTTTCGAGGGCACTTTGCGTTGGCATATCAGAAGCACCCGCATCAAAGCTGTCTTGGCATGTAAACGAGGAGCTGCTTTCCAGAACAGTTGCGTGCAGCTCGCCCTTCTTGAGTTCGTGCAGATTCAGAGACCCATAACACCGCCGCCTATAACAACGTGATGTCCCTTGCACCTGCTGGCAGATGCCTCTCTGAATATTCTGGCCATCAGCAATACTTTCTTACAGATATTACATGATCCTAGAGTTGCTCCGGAATAGGAACTACGAAACACTTTTGCTCCCAGTATATACGAGCTTTGTTTGGCAATCAAATACTCCGTTATCCGTAATAATCTGATGTGTTCTTACATCTATTCTCCTGAACCGTAGTAGAAACACTTTATATCAATCTTGTTATCCATATACGATCAGGTCCGGTCGATAGCAAGCTGCATGTCGTTGAAATCAGCAGCAGAGGCCTCGGTCAACATAGGTCTGTTGTAAGGAAGTTCAGGTTCCATGAGTGCCAGACGATAGATGCGGAAGCATTTTTCTTTCTCTTATTGCCTTTGCGGCATTGAGACCTGCAGCGCCTCCGCCTCCTATGATTACGAATCTTTCCAGAGTATCCTTTTCTGAAATCAGGGGTAGTATCACATCAACCTCCTACGAGACTTTATCTAGGGCCTGCACCGCACACCGGGCAAACTCTCACCGATGCATCCGAAAGCTCAGCCGCATACAAGACACTTAACAAGCTGCTTTCCGCCACTCTTCTCTTACCGGAATTCGTCAACAGCGTTTGTTAACAATATGCATCCGAAATTGCAACTATAATCAAATGCATCTAAAAGTTCTACTTCGGCTCGGCTTAAATCTTATTGTAAAGCCATCATCCATCAAAACCTCTGAGTCTAATCTGCTTTGAGACGTTTCGATATATGGAGGTACACCTGCTCCACTCATCCGTAGCCGCTTCCGAAAGCACTCTGCAAGCTTTACCGCCGTGTACAGGAGGGAACATTGAAGATAGTCAGCTGCCAAATGAGGATTCAGACGTCCACCGTATTATCGGAGTTCCGAAGAGAATACCGTCGGCACTGCAATTTCGCCGAGAACCTCTCTCGGCGCTTGTTTCTGCCATGTCATAAGTGCGAACATCGATACCGCCACACATGACGCCTGCTGCAATATGTTCTGCCAATTCCTTTTGTATATCCATATGCACTTACATAAGAATTACAACCAGCATGTTTTCTTCTTGCAGTTGAACTGCACACCACCACTGATGATAGAGACGCCCATGATTTCATCGAAGCTTGGAATCAAGCACGGTCCGTCTCCAGGACAAATCATCTTTATATCTAAATCCTTAATTCTTTCAAGAGCATCTGTCATGTAAAGGATGCTTATATGGTCCTAGTGATATTATCAAAAGGTAATTTTGTAGCGCTCTCTAGATAACCTGCTTCATTTAGTAACTGTGCTCTCACAATTCCGTATCGTGTGGCAGTAATAGTGAGCCGAATGATCACATGTAAACAGAAGCTTATCTTCCCAACATATGTATACACATGGTGTCAGGCCAGTGAAGATTGAGCAGTATCATGAATTTCAGCGTCTTATTGCCTTCTGCCGAGAAGAGTCGTTCCGTCTTTAGCAATAACAGTACGCTGTAAAACTCATGGTTTACAATTTCCTTAAGGAAGCTGATAGCAGTGGCTGTACCCACAACCTGTACGGTGGTAGGATTGAGCCTCTAAAAATCTTTCAAGAGAGCCCGCGTGATCTCGGTTCGGTATGGCTTTACTGCCATATGAGAACAGTTTCCTTTAAAACTCGCTTTACATTTTCCAAACATTCTCTTTGAACTGATCCCAAAACTTTACGCTCTTGCTGTTTAAACGATCACCGATGTCTCCTTTGCCCTTCCAGAACATAAGCAGAGTTATACGTCAGTACCAAACTCTGTCATCACGACTTCTATCAAACAGTTCTCAAATCGGGTCAAGAACACCGGTCCACGTAAGGCTGTCGTTTCAACTGAAGCTTCATCCCTCCTTAGAATTTGTTGTTGTTTAATGATATTATTTGCTGCCAGATTCATCCGTATATGCTATATAATACATCCCTAATAAGCATTTTACTTAATATGGCCAAAAGTCTCGATATCTTTGAAAATAATCGGTATAAACCGATATAAAATAGCCTCGGTACGATACTCGTTTTTGATATCAAACTTGCCACTTTAGATGTAGTATACCTAAATCACTAATATTACGCTAAGCTTTTGACGATAAATATTTTTCTCAGAGCTGTCATTTATTTTAACTGCGATATCTATTTCGCAGTTCATCCTTCACAATGTGCATTAATGCAAGAACTTGCGGGCAAACGACGGTGATTTAATACACTAAATAATATGTATTATAATTGAGAAATTTCTCCATCTTCCAATCTTTATATTAAATACGGCATGAATCATATTGACCGGCTGAAGTCTATTTCTTTCATCATTTGACGTCGGACACCATGTAATGTATATCGATTTATATCATACATTGCAACGGTTTGCCGCATGAGTTCCCCATATCATCACATGAAAATGAACAGTAACAGAATTGTCACTCACTTCATAATCAGCCTCTGAAATCTGAGGTCCGTGAGCAATTTATTTTCATAAAATCTAACACATTTCACAGAATTTCGAATTTGAATATGCGTCAGCATCCGATAATCTCTGGTTCATAGTCATCTTCATCATCTTCATCATCTTCGAACTCAGACTATAATCTTCTACTTTCCAGAGTCTTTTGAAACTCCAATAATAATTTTCGCCAAATATCTCGAGCAGTTTGAACTCCTTTCGAATGAACAAAAGATGCCATGTGCATATCGCTACCCGGCTTCAGCAGTATAGAATCGAATCTCTTCATAATCATATTCTTCGTATTCGCCACATGGCTCCAGAGCATGGTAGTCTGCATACACATTCACATTGAATCCGGATTCATGCTCTCACAGTCTTTTTGAAGTTTGTATTCTTTTACTTCAAAAGAAACATATAAAACATAATTAGCAGTCCACGCTGCTCTGTCCAATCTGCAAGCTAAGTTCCCAGTTCAGATAACTTGACTCGCCCTTGCCATATTCTGAATTTTAGACGAGTCTAATCGTTCTCTTTACCTCATACTTTTGAAGTATTATCCACTTTCATGGGAGTTTCTCACATCCTGATAATGTCAGCATTGATAGCATCGTAAGCTATAACATAAAATAAGCTACTGAAAGATATTTTTCTTTTCATGTCTAGCTTTCCTCTCTCCATACACTAATAACTTGTAACATATGTTAATTATATTATAAGTTTTACAAAACAAGCAAATTATATATCTATATAAATAGTAAAGATTAAGATAACCATTAAAATCCAACCTTTTACCGCTTATATCAGTGATACTGTTTCATATCATCATCCGCTTGCCAACTATCCATTTAAAAATTCAATGTTTACTCACCAAATAAAAACCCAGCAAGAGAACGAGCCGAAATACTCATGCTGGGTAGACATGAGAAAAATCAGTTATAAAAACATGGGGTTTTATCGATACATTCAATTTAATAATAAGCAAAATTTCAATCTGTAATCTCTACCGTATTCGGCAGAACATTTGCGTTAGCAATCGGAATTATTTACACAGCCATATTTTCCAACTTCATGCAAGCCTTAAGCTTTGAGACGGATCCCATGCACATAATTGGCCTGATAAGTCTATACTCTTACAGGTTAGGCATATTCTTTCCTAGCAAACTCTATATTGTCTAAGTTGCAATCACTACTTTCAAAATCCTCTCTACCGCCTTTAAAATGCTCAGAAAAGCTGGTTGCATAAGTTCCGAACGGCTTTAAATCACACAAACGAGTCGATCACCCTTTCATCTATATCTTTACTATAACAATTGCCTGCATCTCCAAAACTTATATTAGTTTGTTATCCTTAATTTATACTCAAACTTACCTCAAATGCGGTATAATCATCGGAGTTACCCGGATTCAGAGAACGCAGACGCTGTCTGCAAATATCGGACTCAGCATCCTGTTCTTCCTGACGGTTGTCATACAAAACGACTCGACATTCCTTTGACCGACTCTCTAGTAGAAGAAGCGGCACTGAGGATGCCAGATGTGCTGTAAAAATGGATGCGGAAACTGTCACAACTCAAGCGTCTTCCAGCTCTTTCTAAGCGATGGCAGGATAGTTGGTATTTGAATTTCCGCTACTCTGTCAATACAAGCTTTTCCCAAGTTTAATGCGCCGGATAACATGTCCGCAATTTTCGCACGGAATTTTGGCTGAAAACAAGATCGCCTCGAGTGTTCAAACTCACGCATTTAGGAATGGATATAACTTTTTATATTCGAAATGCTGCAGATTGCTCAATGTTGCCACTGGCGCTTATATCACCTATTTCATCGCGGTTTATAAGACTGAGGGACTGTGGTGAAATCTCATTTTTCAAAGGCGATATATCATTTATGGGACAATTTTACTGAAAAGTGCATCCAAGTGAGCATAGGTTATCAATAAAATTCAGGAGCCCTCAGTTGTTTTATATCTTCCAACTCTCAAAGTTTCCAATCATCGGCATTCCTTTAGTACTTCCAGCTCGCCGAAGATCTCAAATTTGAAGTTCCATGAGACTTTTTAAGTTTTTAAGATTAACAGAAGTGCTGATAGAGGTGATAAATCCCATTTTTCTAGGACTCCTAAGAATTTAAACTTAAATCATTTAAATTTCTGAACACAGTTAAAAATCCAGAACTGTGATATATGCATGATTCATATATGGCATATTTAAAGCTTTTCTGATACCTGTAAATAAAATTTCCAAATCATAATCTTGACATATATTTGCTGTAATTGTAACTATTCCTTGTTCCGGATTTGCACGCAGACTCAAGTTTTCGAGATAGATTCATCGATATAAAAGCTTTTGTATCTTTGAGATTGCAGGAAATCATATAAATTTGAATATTCTCCATTCCAGTTATATCTGGCACGTTACTTCCCACATAAATATATTGCAATCCGCTGAACGCCTGTAAACTCCTTCAAAATCAATCTCATTTTGTATCAGATATGCAGTGATTTTTCATATCTTTAGCTGTCCTGTTTTCGCCAACTTCAAATGAATATGATCCATGGAACTTTGTCCTGCTTTATCATCTTTATCAAATCGTACGGCTTTTATAGATGCATATTCCTTTGCTGTATATCCTCCAACATCTTTACCCAAAAACCTTCTCGGTAAATTCCACACATCGCAAAGCGCTTTCAGGTTTGAATGATACTCTTCCCAGTCTGCCTGAATTCGAGCTCGTAAGAGAATATATACGCGCTTCTAATCATATTCGATAATACCGAAAATCATAATGATAATACTATAGATATAAATATTTGGTGCTGTCTTATTAATATTTACACTTCCGTCTGCTCGATAAGCTGGCGGATGCTTTTTCGCAGTTTCTCTATGTATCTGAATGATAGGCGCAGGATCTTTTCGTCATCTATATAAAACTCTGATTGCAACGATTGACATACCGCAGTTTCCCTCTGATTCTTTATCAATCGTGAGCTTTGCTCCGCACAGTTGAGGGGCACTTCATATTGATGAGTCATTTAAAAATCTCCTTTTGAATTCATCTGATTTGAGCCTAAGCAAAACTACAGCTGCATGTCCTGGAAACGAAGGGATGCCGTTATGTTGTAGCCTCCTGTATATCCGATATATCTAGCAGTTTCGCATCTATGTAAACCTGTTACGAGTTTGGATTCCATGCTCTTCGGATCTCATCTCACGCAAATCCGCACCTCCGCCCGTGACAAAAACCTTTTCCCGAGGCAGTGTCTCGTGAATTTTGAATCTAAAATTATGCAGGGCATCAAATATCCGCATCCGACACTCAGTCAGCGATTTTATAGATAGCTGCCCGTTGAATACTTTCGCATACACTCTGCCATTGTGCATATCTCTCCGCAACAACTCTCTTTAAAATGATTTTACGGATTTATCCGGATACAGATTTACGCGTATGCTCAAATCTTTATCAAATTCATTTAAGGTAAGCACCTCAGGCAGACTGTCCAACTTAATATATGGCTAAAATCACTATTTTCACGCTGCAGTACGAATAGAGAGTTGAGCAACATAACGCAGCCGGTAAACAGAAATGCAAAATGCGTGAATATCATATCCATTCTATGACTCATCACTGCTTACCCTTTTTGTTTGAAAACACTCAAAAATAACATCTCTAAAGAGACACAGCTTGAGTGTTTGATTTTAATAAAAAGCTTCATGTGATATCAAAGGGTACTTCCGCCGGGTAAAGTTCCGTTATTTTATGTCCTACTTCGTGAATCAGCTTACATCCATCTCCTGTAGAACCCGTTACGGGAAAAGACTTTCACTCCGGTAGCACCCATTACTCCTATCCGCTTTAAATATTTTTCCGGGCTGCACTTTAACGCAGATGCTTCCGTTCTCTGTCAGTAATTCGGACACAGTTTCATTGTATAATACATCAACATCATCAGTTCTCTCTCAGAGTAAACATTCAAAATGCTACTGTGCTCTGTCCGCAGTCCGGAAACATCCTTCCGTAATCTTCTTCCTTCAACTTTACTCACAGCGACTTTCATCTATGATATCTAAATTATCGAATTCTGACAGCACTATAGAAAATTTACCGTTTCCGGGGATATTCCGCAATTATTTTCCATCAGTCGAGCAATTAGTCGTAACATTGCATCGGCCCCCTCCCGTCGACAGGAAGTTTCTTACCGAGGGAATTATTCTTTTCAATCAATAAGACCCGCGCTCCGCGTCACTCCGGCCGTGACCGCAGCCATCAGTCCGCTTGCGCCTCCGCCGATTACTAACACAGTGTAGAACATATATTCGATGCTCGTATGCATAAAAGGTTTATTCACAGTGCGCATACTACATTTCATGCCGGAAGTAGTTTCTGCAATCAAATTCCTTTGAGCATATCATGTGAAATCCCTCCGATTTTGTAATCATAAATAAAGTGCGTAAACTTTTAGAAAAATACACAATATGATTTAATGGCTTTCGCTGTACAAATATTATTTCAGCAATTTTCATTGCTTAATAAAAACTCCGATTAATAATAATAATAAATAATAATAATATCCTTTGCTGAATAAAATACTCGATTTAAGTGGCTGCTGTAATCGGTTGTTGAAACGAAAACTCGTCACCATCCTATCGAGTTAAATTTGATTTACTATATGCTGTGACCTTCGCATACTGTTTAAGTTTTTCTGGAGATAAATTTTCTGTTCATCATTTATCCTGTAGCTCTCTACAAGACTTTGAATTGTGTTATGAATCCATTTTATCGAGTCTGTTATTCTGCAAATAAACTATACTGTCATCCCACTGCTTCACAAAGCTGTTGCAAACACCATGCAATCATCATTTTACATAGTATTCTTCTGATTTGACAGCTGTAGGGATCTCAAATATTCAGGCTTAAAGCTTTCGTCCACGAGCTCCATCAACATTTCCGAGTCCGAACCTGCATGCATACGATAGAGATTGGAAAATGACTCAGGACCTGATCAAAGCAACTCAAACTTGCTGTGTTTTGAAACCCTAGGCGAAATGATATCTGGCATACAGCCCAATTATCCACATGGAGGAAGAAAAGCCTCAAGAGCCTTTATGTCTATTCGTAATCCTTTATTTCGGAAATAAGCAAGGCGTGAAGGATAATCCTTCATCATAATATTCACGATGCGGAAGACTCTCTATTTCTTTCGACTCAACTGCTTTAAAAATATGCCACTTTTTCTGCTTCCGCACACGAACCTCCTATGAAGGCGGTTCTTCCGGTATATTCGGTGTAAGCTTCGCTTTTGAAACTTCTGCATATTTCTTATCCTGCAGTTCAAATAATCTGTTTTGTATATCCATCTTAAATCTCCAAGTTAAAATTGGATTTTACGAAAATCATGGGAATTTTGCCTGTTGCTCAATCGCAAGTAATAATCTTTGCAATGCGTCTAAAGTTCATGATGCTCCGCCACGGCACAATATTTATCGGCTAGTGCATATGATTGGCTGCCACCCTGCTCAGGCGTATCTTTGTTAAGTGTGTAACGGCCACATAGGACTTTTATAGCCTTCTGCGCCGACTCGGGCGAATGTCAACACTTTACGGCATTTTGCATGCAATTTCCGCATATGCTGAAACCATGGAGTTTCCTCGGCTCACTTTTAATGTGCCAGTCCTACAAATATAAATCGTGCTTTAGCGCTAATCAGTTCTCATCCGCATTCAAGTGGAACTTTTTATTTATAGAGAAAGCTTTCACCCGTGCAACGTTTTCACAGTGTGTCAGGGTTGTAGTATCTCCATTGAATATAATTATCCATCTGCTTAACTATTGGAGATTTTCTATACACGCTTATCAATTCTTCAAATCTTTGCTCTATAGTCATTCAACCGGAGCCTCCATTTGGTTATCTAAAAATGGCATAATCTTGAGCTTATATGTATGAACAGTATATATCTTCATACATTGAAAGCATTTATAATTCTATATCTTCTCATTTGCAAAATGCGATATATGCAATGATATCATTTCGATTAGTCATTTAAGTATATCCGCATCATTTTCAGTTCAATATCAACATGAAAATATCCTATGTTGAATACAATTTTCTGAGAACTTTTATATTAGTTTTATTAATTGAATCATGAGTGCTTTTATCTTACAATTTCCTCCGCCATAGCACGACATCTCATCTGAGGCTAAATTTTCACTCATAAGCAAATAATTTATACCGTCGAGTTCGAATTGCAAATTATTTAAAGAATGTTATTTCCTTCTTATCGCTGCCATAGCCTATATTAAAAGAATGGATCGGTATCAATCTGTTCCGCATCTCCAGGTTTATAATCTGCAGGAACGAACAGATTACTCGATTCTTTGAAAATATAAACTGATATTATTTACATCTCTCTCACTGATATTCTCTAAATTTCATTGCTTTTAGGATCGGTAACTAGAAGCACACTTTTCGCCGTATTTATTTTCATATTGAATATCAAGACCTTTTTCTTGAATTATACTTATTATTCTCATCATCCGTATCCGCAATGGATACTAGGTCATGCAAATCAATTCGAATCCGTTTGAAAACCTTTTCGGTGCCTTTACTTCATATCTAATCTCAGCTTTTTCCAAATCCGAATATTTTTATAATCATAGTCCGAATTGCTTGTTGCAATACTTCCGCTTATCACTCCGCCCCATAGCGCCTATACACCGAATACCGCACATGCTGCCACCGCAACTATTATCTTATATACCTTTTTCATCCCATATACTCCTCTGTGTTTTGTTCATACGTTTCATCGCAAACTCAGACATTATCTGCTGTTTGCAAAATTGTGAAGGTCTTACATCATCTACTGCTTTTATTCAGTTCTTTGCATATATCATGTTCAAAATATTCTTTATCTCGATCAAGCATTTTTCAAGATCCTTCCTCTCACTATATAAATATATTCGCTGTTGCTGTATCCATTTTTCTGCTTTAATTCCAGTCTGCCGCCTGATGAAGTCTCGATTTTACCGTTCCTTCGAAACAGTTACAAACACTTTACTATCTCCTTTACCGTCATTTTCATTATAATAATAAAGAATAATTACCGCTCTACGCTTAGCATTCATTTGCATAAGATATCTTTGAATATCTACTTTTAACGGTATATGTTCCACTCATTTGCATTATCAAAAACTTCCGGAATCGTTGCTGTCTATGAACTCCGACATATTATCCTCAGATATTTCACGCTTTTTCTCAGATCTCTGCCTATGTGCAGAGTTTATCATACTGCGAAGAAATAACCATGATTTTAATTTTGGTCTTATCTCTCAATTCACTTATATGCTGAAAGGCCAAGTTTCCTGTATTATATCTTCGGCATCATATTTATTTCCCGTCATCAACATGCACTTCGGTAAAAGCATGAGATTATATCTTTCATAAAGTTCATCAAAGCATCCATATCACCAGCTTCAAGCATTTTTATAAAAGCATTGTAATCAGTCACTGGATTTCTTCCTTTCTTTTATTATTGATGCATCTATATATAAGAGTATTTCAAATGGAAAAAGGTTCATTATTTTCAAATAAATTTTATAATAAAATATACCATCGGAAAAATTCCGATGGTATAAAAATCATTCATTCATATTATCCAATATATCATTCTCTGTCAGTTCATCTGAAAAACCGGGATCCATGTGAAATAAAATCTCCAGTCTGAATCACCTTCTTTTCTGTATAGAATAGCTTCGCAGTCTTCAGAGCCGAAAAAGCTCTGTCCGTTTCATAACCCTGTCCGCAGAATTTTTACTTTTCTTAAAATTTGCCTCTCTCGATTCTATACTCTTTTACCTCGTAATTTCCAATCGAATACGCGTCAACTCTTGTCGCTCCGTCAATCATTCCTGCCCTTTATTCGAAAGTACGGGAAGTTCTTTCAATAAATATCTATATCCGTAGTCCTCCGGAAAACTGAATCTGGAGAAAGGAAGAATATTGCCCATATATTCAACTTCCACATAATTCGGAATATCCGATAATCTCAAACTTTCATAGATAAACTCAAATTCGCCTTCTTCAATTTCGCATCTGTGTCCCGCAGCTTTTGCCCTGCAAAATTCTCTACCTGCTTCAATCGTATCGAATAAACCGAGTTCCATATTGTACTCGCCTTGACTTAAAATTAATAAATACATATATGCTCCCCAACTACCATACAAACAATATCAAAAATTCGCAAATTTGAATTTTCAAACTGTCATTTTATTGCAAGAAATTTTAATTTTAACAGTTTTTAAATATTTTCTTGCTTAAAACTCTTTAATAATCTTGTATATTGTTTTTCAAATTTTATTTTTAATCAAAACTTGCTTTTTAATAATTTTCTTTTTAATGATATATTATCATATTTATCTGAATTTATATATTACATAAGCCGCTTTAATATTTTAAAGCTTTGTCCTTATCAAAGCGATTGCATATCTAAAACGGCAAGTCAAACAAGGATGTATTTTTATAATTCCTTTTTATGACTGAATGTTTCGAAGCCGTACTTTCCATGATATGCTCCCATTCCGCTATATCCCACACCGCCAAACGGCATATTAGAATTTGTTATATGGATTATAACATCATTTATGCAACCGCCGCCATAAGACAGGCTGTTAATCACATGATTTGCAAGTTCCCTATTTTGCGTAAACACATAACATGCTAAAGGTTTTTCCGTTCTTTAATCGTATGTATCACCTTATTTATATCATTATATTCTATAACAGGCGCAGCGGACCGAATATTTCTTCAGCCATGATTTCCATGATCAAAATCGACATTCGGAAAGATCGTTGGTGAAATTTTTAAGTTTTTCATCGTTCTTCTGACCGCCTATTACATCTGTTTTTATGAGATTTGCAAGACGCTCCAGAATGACGATTATTGATAATTCTCTGATAATTTTCATTATTCGGAGCATCCCGGATATCTAAGATTTATTTCTTTTTGTAATGCTCCCAGAAATTCTTCTTTAACACCGCTATGCACCACAACATAATCTACTGAAACACAGGTCTGCCCTGCATTCAAAAAGCTTAATCTATGCTATGCGCTTTGCCGCAAGTTCGATGTCGGCAGTCTCATCAACTATGCAAGGGCTTTACCTCCCAGCTCTAAAGAAACAGGCGATCAGATTTTTCACTTGCCGCGCATAGTACAGTCTTTCCAATTCTCGGACTTCCTGTGTATATATAATAATCATATCTCTGATTTATAAGTTCATCATAATCGACATTATCGGTTACACAGAAAATATAATCATCTTCGAATGTCTCTTTAATAATCGATTATTTTTGATGTCTGTCCGCTATCCTCTGAGCATTTTATAATCCACAATTTCCTGCAGCAATAGCTGCCGTCAGATTTATAGTCAAATTAAAGGGATAATTCCAGGCGACATAATCAGAACAACCCATACGGTTCAGAATATATGTAACTCTTTGCAGGAAAATGTACCAAAGTGCCTTTAACCTTCTGAGGTTTGCTCCATTTTCCTATATTTTTTCAATGCAATATTTATTTCCTCATATGCTATTGCAATTTTCTGTCATATACGCTTCTGCTTCCAGATTTCGAAAGGTCGTCATACAATGCTTTAATAACAGATTTTCATTATCATTGATTGCTTTTTCAGCCTATTAAGCCATATCAATTCTATATTCAACAGATTTCGTTTTATCCGTGTTAAAAAATTTCTTTGTCTGTCGACAATATCTTCAGTTCTATTGTATTATCCATATTCACTTGAATCCCTTCAACTTTAATCTTGATACAGGCATATTGTTTTTATATGAAACACATGATTAAATTAAAATTATGAACAACTATCATATTAATAACTATAACACTGCGATAAGATATTTAAAATCCCTGCCGTCTCTGAAATATAGCATATTCTTTATATGCGTAAGATTCAAAGATGGCAGGATTTTTAAATTTTATTCAACTTTATTAAAGCGCAGTGAGTGCAGCTGGTAGTTCCGAATATTATGCCCGGTAAATTTGCTACAACAATAGGCCAATCTTTTTCTCCTGGAAAAATCCGGTATGAAACCATAAAATACGAGTTTATGGCTGCCACTGCAGGCTGAAGAAAACCACTTTTATGACCGTTCAGATTATTAACAATCTGAGGGAAATAGGATATATACATAAGCATAGCTGCACAGGTTGCAATCCACCCCAATGTTTTAAGTGTCTTCTGATTCATAACATTGTCTCCTTTTTATTCAGATTAAAATTAATAAGTTACGTTCCTTTATCTCCCATTACATAGATGTTGATCTCATTGTTAATGCTGGCTAATATATAGTAAAGTATCTCTTTGTGTCAAAACACTTATAATAGTCCGTATGATCAGAATTTATACTTAATAATGTTTTTAGTATTTTAAATCATTAAAATGCTATACGCTATGCCTATCGGTTAAAAACAAACTTTTGTTTTACTGAAATGATTTCCCTATGATATAACGGCATCGCTCAGACACTTATCATATCAAAAGTAGATGTAATGTCAATACTCCTCCACTTGCACTAAATAATGTCATTAAGTGAAAGTGCCGGTCGCCCCAGAACTTTCTCAACATCATATGATATTCCGGCTTTGTTCTCCTGCGGCAACAGCCGTATAAGTGCTGACCCATGCATCGTATTCCAATCCTCTGCAGACCAGCGCTTTCGTGATTCATAAGCTTCTTCCTACTGTTTCATCTACATATATAAATTGGCGTCCTGTCCTTCCGCTAATAATTTTTCACGATATCTACCATTGTAAGTTCTTCCGACTGGTCATATTCAGGATTCTATTTTTCCAATTTTGAGCTTCCAACAGTATTTTCTTGCTGCAACTGCAGTAGTATCTTTACGCACTACAGCCGATACATTTCCTAATCCGGCAGGCCCACGTATTTCCCGTTTTTCAAGTGCAATATTTCTAAAGAAGTCCAAATAGAAATTATCTCTCAAAAATGTATATACTCAAACCCCAACTCTTTGATATATGACTCTGTTTTTGCATGGTCACGAGACAATGTAAATGTAGCTTGATCACTTGTCCCATAAAATTATGTATATACAATGCTTTACGCCGGCAGATTTAGCCGCATCCAGAAAAATCTTTGTGTTCTTTTACTCTGTTAGGTATCCATGATTGATTTTACAAAGCTCTCAAATCGCTATACATATCGATTTAACAACATGTATAGCGATTTTTATAATTGCTTTGTTCTATTATTACATAAATAATATCAGTGTACGAAAATATCTCATATCAAATGCGGATAATTTTTACGAAGCTGCTACAAAATTCTGAAAAAGCAGATCCTGACGATTTTTAAGATGATTTACTTTTCTAAGGTGCATAATATACCTTTCGGTAATACATATAGAACCTTCCTTACAGCAGTGTCTTCTATCTTGTCGTATAAACGCCCTGCGCTTATGCTTTCTCCAAGAACGGTATAAGGACTGTTTGCAATATATCCGATAGTTCCCAGCCCGTCCATTTCAAACTTTAATCGCTTCAGCATCGACCTTATTGTCCGGCTCTTTAACTATGCGAACATTCATGCCGGTCTCAATGAACTCCTTGCCATAATAGTAGGTGGAGTTCCTACTACAGTAAAAATATATTCCTCCATGTTTTCAATCCTCCTTTATATATATTATTTATATTTTAAATATCATAACTTATGCAGTAACATTTCACTAATTAACGCTCGATATGCTAACATAAGCTTTATCTTATTCTTATGTTAGTATATTTAATGAAAATTATTGGAGGTAAATCAATGGATATAAGTAAATTTGATAAGATTATTATTCCTAATCATCCCATTTGTCATACTGGCGATATATGACTTTTTCGGAGAAATATTGATCTACCTGATTTATAGAGTATTTACAATCTTCTCTGTCAGTGAGAATTTCTGCAACTCAAGTACAAGTTTCATCGACGCTACATTAGCGAGCATTCTATCTATTGTAGTCTTATATTTTTATAGAAAAGTTTTCGCTAAGAAAAAGCCGAGGTTTCTTTATCAATACCTAAAGGTGCGGCATTTTTCCGTCGTAATCGGTTTCGGTGTAGGCGGGATGGCCATGATTTGGCTGAATCTTATGTAGATTTCCTTGCATCCTATTCTAAGTTATTGAAAAGCAGAATCTTTTTCTTCGCTGTATGATGACATGGAACAGGAGCGTTTATCTGGACTTTCCTCGCTATTGTTGTTCTTGGACCGTTGATAGAAGAAATATTATTCAGAGGAATAATATTCCGAAGTTTTGAGAATGTAACGAACATGGCGTGGTTTCCCATTTTACTCTCCGGCGTAATGTTCGGAATATGGCACGGAAGTTTTATTCAAGGTGTTTATACTGCGATTACCGGAATAATTTTGAGGATATCTTATAAAGAAAAGTCGCTCTCTGTTCATTGTTGTAATTGCTCACGGGGTCAATAATCTAAGCGGAAATTTGCCACCATTTTTAGATACGGATTTTAATAATATGCTGTTGGATATTCTTTCCTTACATCTAGCATTATCCCGATGTTTTTAATTTTTATTCTATCTTCATCGTCAGGGAAGATGAATGAGTGAGATGTCTGCCTTATATAATATATTTCAATAGCTATAGATTCATTATTTTATAGCGCATCCTTAGGGCAAGTCCTTACACCTCCATACAGAGAATACACTCGGTCCCGTTCTTACGCCTTGAAGGAATTATCCGTCATATCGACATCCATAGGACAGACCTTCTTACATTTACCGCATGAAATGCATTTTTCCGCATCACACTTTCGAGTACGCATCAGCGAGGAAATAACTCGCATACTTTCATAAAAATCTGAAATAGGACAAACATGCTTACAGAATGCACGGTTGTCCTTGAAAGCATATGACAATATTATGCCTACCGCATAGTATATTATATTGCCGGCGATAAAAACCAAAACATAATATGTTCAATGTTCCCTGCATGAGCTAAGAATAGAGCTGCTACAAAAATCAGAGATGCCACGAAGGCAATATATCTAATCCATTCGATTTTGCGAGGACTTTGAGTTTTGCTTATACGGAAGGAAATCCAATATCATGGCAGTCCAACAGGCATATCCGCACCAACCTCTTCCGAATAAAAAGCGGCCCGAAAATCTGCTACAGCACAAGTGATTGTCGTAGCCTCGAATACACCGGTAAACAAGTAATACCAAAACCCTTCAATTTGCATGTTTTCCTGTTTGATTGAGTCGAAGGTAAAGAAGCATATAACAACCGACAAGACAGCTGAACTATGCGCCGAGCATATGGATAGTTTATTGATAAATAATATATTTCTAAAAATAAGGAAAATCCGATATAGCTGAAATTGAGCAGATGAAAATAAATTTTCCTTTTGTTTGCCAAAGAATTATTGCAAACCGTCTCAAATATCAGCAATAAGAATATCGGGAAGCCAATATTTTTATCATGTATTTCCTTTAGCAATTACTGATTCTTCTAATTTTTCTTCTATGTTTTCACAGTCATTGACCATTTCAAGCAGATTTTCCTCAAGTATCATCTTGCTTTAATCGTGAGCATGTAGATTCTTTCGTAAAATCTTTCAAGCACTGCATTCACAAGATTATTATCATCTGCTGTAAAGCGATTCTAATTTTACGTTCATCATCTTTTAGGTATAACTTCACCTATTTAGAGTAATAAAATTTTTACAGACTGATAGCCACGCTTACTCGACAGCAAAGGAATTCTCATTCGGCTGATTTTTCAGATTGTCAGCATAAATCAAACCTGTATACTGCTTTTATAAACGCCTTCGTTTCTTTGTAGAAATCATGAGATTAGGGACTGTATCGTCATTATCCAAATATACGATAACGGATGCTCTGCAAGCTCTCTTCTTTCGGCACCAGCGAAAAATCTGGCGTTAGGAACAGCATCGGCGAACCTTTTCCTCAAAAGCGTCCTGATACATCACGATATCTGTCATCCGTGATAATCTGTTCCGAATGAACTCATTCGTAGATATTCAAACTGAACGCGATATCCGGATATTCTTTAAGACTCACATAATATTCACCTTTAAAAACCCTGTGATTCGGTGTAATTCCAGTTTTCCTTTACCATATGCCGAATCTAAGTACTCAGAAATATCTTTATTATCAACAGCCTCTGATATTGTCATCTTAGGACTTTCGATCGATTGTGATTTTTCTTGTTTGGAGTATTTCATCTTCCATATTTACCACGAAACTTAAATCTGTATCTTTTTGCAATCTCAGGATAATTATCTCGCATATCTCTACAGAGCTGCTCTATTCGATTTTGCAAATCATTAATTTTATCTTCATCACTGAAATGACTCAATTTCTATCCGCATGTCGCCGCCTGAATATCCGGAAGAATATGTAACTCCCTTAAGCTCATCAGCTGTCAAATATTTTGGCGCTAAAACTTCCCAATTTTTCCATACGATTTTTCTTCTAAAGATGATGAGGAAATTGCAATAACTCCTGCATTTGAAATTGTATTGCTCACTGTGTAAAGTATGCCGGACATTGAGGCAAAGATACCTCCCAATTATCAGAATCTATTTGTTTTACGACAAAGTTTCCCTCCCGCATCTATCTGCCAGACGATTCCTCAACTCTTCCGTTGTCAGAGGTTTTCCGTCTACATACAGATGGCAAAGCCGCACAAGTAAATATTATTGCAATTGATAGCAGCTGCAGCTTTCTTAAAAAAGTCATTTTGTACCTATTCATACTATCTAAAGGGGGTCTAAACTCATTCGCTTATAAGATAATGTGACTGTAGAAAAATTATTAATTTTATTTTAATAAATTCGATATCCCTTCATCCTTACCGGATATTATCTAATATGCGTCTAATCATATATGATATTTCACATAATAGAAATATCTGAATGAACATCTTTAAGTAAGCCGACTTTGAAAATGTAAACCCTCTAATATATTCAAATTCATCTATTCAGCAACAGTATTTAAACAATTCTATCTAATTTATTTAACTGATAATAAAGTAAAGCTAGCCAATCCCTTTTCAATCTCATTATATGCAGTATCGAAATCATCGCTGTACCAAGGGTCGGATATGCTTCTTGCATCGCCCGTATATCCCAATAAAAAGATTTATCTTATTATCGGAATCATCCTCGAACAAACGTATCATATTCTGAATATTACGCGTATCCATCCCAATCAATAAATCATACTTCGAATAGTCTTCCTTTGTAATTTGGCGTGCAAATTTTTCCCTCACACGATATACCATGTTCTTGCAGCTTTCGCCTTGCAGGCGGATATACGGGATTTCTCCCTTTCCATTCCAAATTTCTTCCGCACTCGTAGCTGCAGAATTAATTACAAATTTATCTTCCACACCTGCATCCTTAACCATCTTTTTAAATATAAACTCCGCCATAGGCGAACGACAGATGTTGCCATGGCAGACGAATAGTATTTTGTCATTTATATTTCTCCTTTAATGAGTTCCCAGCCAAATATACAGCCTTTGATTCTGTAATTTTTAGTTTTTGTTCTTCAGTAAAGCCTGTAGTGAAATATCATAAGTGATTATCAGAACATATTAATATGATTTTTAAAGTATATTCAGTCCCCCCTCTATTAACATATTTAATAATCTTTCCTTATCATTCATGAACATTTCGTCACTCTATATGAATCCGCATCTTCATAATTGCAAGTTCGAATTGATCCTTCATCAAAGCTGAGTATTTCCGCATCGGGCATGCCCAGCAAGATAGGTGAATGTGTAACAATGATAAATTTAGTGCCCTGAGCTAATTTTATTAATTTCCATTAGCAATGTCAGTTGTCTTTGAGGCGAAAGTGTTGCTTCGGGTCCATCCAACAGATAAAGTCCGTTTGATTGAAAAATTGTTTTTGTATAAGTGCTAAAAACTTTCACCGTGAGATTTTTTATGATATCCGACTGATTCTGCGTAGCCTCTCTGAATATTCTTCCTCCATGGTTGCCACATTATAAAAAGCTTTCCGCCTCGTAAAAAGTAGCCTCATTTTTCCTTGCGATATCCTTTGATAATCTGATTGCGCTACATAATCGGAATGTGATCTTTTGTGGAAAAAGAATACTTGAACCGCCTTCCGGATTAAATCCATGTGCAATTTCGCTATTGCTTCAAGCAATGTTGATTTTCCGGTTCCGTTTTCTCCGACAAGGTTATCGGATTTTTAAATTCTATCTATTCCGTTAAAAGCATCAATCTGCCTTAGATAACTGTCAACATCAATTTTACTTCGGTCAAATATTACAGATTGTATAAACGGTTGATTCATGATATTGTCCTTTATCAAAGAAATTAACTAAACTTATTATACCAGGGTAATGATATTTACTCTATATAAAAATGCTCCCAAACACCTTTTTGGCATTTTAGAGACATTCGTTCATAATTTGTTTAATCGTTTATCGGGTATTATTAATCAAAAATATGCCTACACCGGTAGCATTTTATTTTTAATATTCAGCTTTTTAACTACATACTATATCATCATCTTAATCTATCATAAAAGTCCTTTGCATTTTAGCTGTTGAAGTCCGGATACCTGACCGTCGCCAAATTCCATTATTATAGAGAGAACCGTTCTTCTTACGAGCAGAGATCAACTCGTAATAAAAATTGCTATTTATACGCTTGGCTGTTGATTCCATCCACTTATATTCATAATCCGAAAATTTGAGTTCGGATTCTCCTTTTCCAATAACCGTCGATTATAAGAATTTTACCTGCATATATAAATACCCTGTACTTTTCGGGACAAAGGCATTCCGCTCTGCTCGCTGAACTCCAATCTGCCTCAGATTTTCAAATTTACGCAGTACAACTCCTCCTACAAGGTCACTGCCCTGCCGTTCAATAAAATTTTCTAGTGACTCTTTCGGATGTTTCGTCATCTCTGATGTTCTCTATGAAACAAAGCATCGTGCCATTCATGTTTCCGGCTTTTCACGACATCTTTTACGATATATGCTCCCTCAAGTTCTTTAGAAGCTTGTTTTAATGTCTTCGATATTATTACCTTCTGTCCATATAGATTTTGAAGTTTCTCCCTAAAATCACCTCATACCATCTGGGGAATCAGGTGATATCTCTCATATTCTTCCGGTGTATTTATCAATAAAATGTTCTTCTGCTCAAGACTATTATAAAATCTCCTTATAAAGCTCAGGTTTCATCATCCAGCCTCTGTAAACAGTAAGCCCCGATATTTCATTTTCCATATAAGGATAATTTGCCTGCTTCAAGATCCTCGTAACTGAAAAGAGCACATTCTATGATTTTCTGATGCAGCCAAATATTCTTCTTCGTAATCATCATCTATTTTCTAATATAAAGCGGATGATTGCAGAACAGATAGTTTACATTAATCTTTTTCCCGTACAAGTATAGTTTCCATGTACAAAATTGCCGCTCAACATCTCAACTGTTATTCCTACCGACAATTCTTCAGATAAAATCTCGTTTCCATTCGCATGGGGTGATTCTATTTCTTTTTACCCTAAATTTATTTCCTTGAAGATCGAAGAGAATATCTTCAGTTCTCAATACTGCACCTTTGTTTCTCCTCTATTTTTAAAAGGGTTCCTTTTCAATAATATTGTATTTATCTGTTATCCTGAATATATCTGACATAATAATCTGCGACCTTACTCAACAACTATATCTTTGCATATTTCAGTTTTGCAATACTGATAATTTCGAATTGTATATCTCTACTTCAGGCATTTTTCTTACAAGTTATATCTCTGCCTCGATATTTACGATTTTCTTCTATTACTGACTCAATGATTATTGTCCTACCATCCTTCATATGAGCATATTTTTATTTCTATATTCATATTATTTACTTTTCTACATTCATGTCCGATATCAAATGATTTTTCCTTCATCATCTTCATAAATGAACATTGAAATTGCATCGCCTGCATGATAACCAAAATTTTGATCCGGCTCATTCAATAAAAGTACCTATAATAAAATCCTCTTCAAAACCTGTTATTCTGGCCCAGCATCCTTCCGGATTAGAAAGTCCGTTTTAATTGTAATCACAAGTACATCATCCGAAATAACTTGTGTCTGAATTCATCTAAAAATTTAATTGTTCGTGAAATTTCAACCTCGGCATCTGCATTATAATGGCTTATCATTTTCAATCTTATATGGAAGTTTTCTTTTATTGAATCATCTCCATATCCTATAAATACATATTCTACATCAAAAACTGCTCCTATTCTGACTATTGCTCTTGTTTTATCAGATGGAGGTTCTAAAAAGAATATTCCTTCATCCGTCTTTTTACACAACAAAAGAAGCTCCAATGTGAATCCTGCTTCCTTATCGCAGTAACCATAGGTCAATACTCCGTCAGCTTCGATAAAAACCCGAAAGTTCTCTACCGCTTTCTTTTATTTCTTCATTCAATGGAAAAACACAAAAATTGTGATATAGGGTCTAAAACCTGTCTCTGTATACTTCATAATCACTTCATATTTAAAAATCCATAAATTCTAACATTCATTCATATTATATCACTATATTTACCATAGCCTAATAATTAGTTATTACACGAATGAAATATTTCAGAACAAAAATAAAACGGATGCCACCTGTTTATTTTCAGTATGGCATCCATCCGTTATCTGATTCGTCAATGAAAAATATCCGTTATTTCAGCGTATATCATTGATGTAAGGTTTTTATTTTATATTAGTATTTGAATTTTGATACGGCATCTTTGAGTTCTATTGACATCTCTGCTAATGCAATAGTTGAATTTGTAATCTCATTCATGGCCGAAGTCTGATCTTCGGAAATTCGTTTTACACTGTCGATATGGCTCTAGTGTTGCTCGAGTTTCTCAACAATGTCATGGAATCCGTTCAGCAGAGTCTCAATCTTTTTCGTAAATACGTCCAACCATGTCAGTTATATCTGTAACCTGCGTTACTATAGCCTGAACTTCTGAATTGATTAACACCCGAAAGTTGCCTCAGATTCCTGGAACAACAGAAACGCCTTCTTCCAATTTCTCGTTTGTTTTCTCAAAGTAGAGGATACAACGCTGTCGATATTTCACGAATATCTCGAAATCAGTGCATCTATCGAATTTGTAGAATTCTTAGACTGCTCCGCTAATTTGCTAACTTCGCTTGCAACTACGGAAAGTCCTCTGCCGGCTTCGCTCGCACGCGCCGCTCAATGGAAGCGTTGAGTGCCAACATATTTTGTTTCTTCGGCTATGCCGCGAGATAGTATTGATAATTTCTTCAATTTCGATAGAACCTTCACTCAACTTCTTTATCTTGAAATTAGTCTTTTCAGAAGTTTCCTGAAAGATCAAGAATCCTTTCCTCAATTTTTGCTGGAGCATCGTACCTTCGCCCGTAGAATTTATTACGCTCTCCATAGACTCATTGATACGCTTTACACCTCGTTCAATTCGAAAAATTCTATCTGCCATATACTGAACATTGGCCTTAGCTTCATCGAGTGAAGAAAAGCTGATCTGATGCCAATTCACTGACGTCAATTACGTTCTGATGAACTTCCTGATTGAACTGCCGTAAGCTCCTGGCTGGAAGCTGAAATTTCTGATGATGTATTTTGCAACTTCGGATGACATATCTCCTATTACATGGAACATGTTCTTCAGCCCCGAAGAAATATTATTCAACGAATTGCTCAGCATGCCGATTTCATCTTTTCTATTAGTCTCAAAAAGTCTTTGTAAAGTCACCGCGTGCGATTACTTCCAGCATCCGATACCAATGCATGGAGCGGTTTTGAATGCTCTTGTGGTAATATCATTGCCAATGTAGGAAGAATTAAGAGCATCAAGATAACAACCAACCAAAGATTCTTGAAAACTTTCTGCTCTCTTGCAACAATTTCAGTTCTGTCTTCAGTAAACTGCAAAACACCTAAAGTCTTGTCGTCATATGACTTCAACGGCAAGAAATAGTAATTGAGGTGCTTATCCTCTCCAGATTTACAAAGAAAGACTCCCCATTTTTCGCTGTTCAAGATGCTTAGGATAAGGAAAGGTATTTCCTCTTCAGATATTGTAGATGATATGAAAGTAAAGCATCGTCCTCCAGTTTATAGAGAGAAATCGCCGATTATATGACTGCTTCCATATTTTCAAGAAACTTTTTCCATTTCCTTTCCGAATTCGAAGCTGCCTATGTGATTTCCCTGATAAGAAACCGGCATAACAACTCTGAAACCGGAATCCGGAAACTCCGCCTTCAATTTCCTTTACTGTCTTGTGAGAACGATTCGCTTCATTAACTGTAAAACGAAAATCTTTCAAACTGTCGCCATACTTTTCCGGTTTATTCAGACGGAGAAATGAAGTCAGAATCCGGAGATGGAAATGTCCCTGAGGGAATTGATCTTTCATGCTATCGTAAGTAGGACGCAAATACTCGTAAAGTCCCGTTCTGTCGCGGTTCGCAAAGAGCTCCTGCACTTTCGGATTTTCAACTACCGTACGCACGTTTGCTTCCGTATAGTCCAGATTGTCTTTGGATTTCCTGTGCAATGAGAATTAGTTACGATCACCTCTAAATTATGTTCCGACTCCGATAACAGTTCTCTCGTTGAACGGTAAAAATAGAATGCGAAAAAGCAACTGTAAGTATCATTGCCAGTAAAAACAACAATATAATTTTTCTTTTCAATGATAATCGCATAAAATTACATCCTTTGCGATAAATTAATTAGATATTTTAAACCATAACAATTCATTTATCGGCATATTTTATTTTGTTTAGTATTTTTATGCAGTTATTAGGAAGAAATTGTACTTTTTCCTCTTGATTACAGAAGATTGTATTGCGATATTACATATATTACAGTCCGTTTTCTACATTTTTCTACCATTTAAGTCGAACAATCTTTTTATTTTAATTTAATTTAAGTATATTCATTGAAATCGTCTGATAATACGAATTTCTTGCAATTGCATATTTATAAGTGAATTTTAATAATGCAACACAGTTTCATCGAAACCTTTTTAATATCTTTAACTCCGGTGTACATCATCATTTCACGCAACTCTTCATTCATCTTTTTCAAGCTTCTTCACTACGCCGTCTTTCCCTTCTTTGAGCAAAGGGACAGTATGCCTCTCCCTACCGAAACACCGTCCGCTCCAAGTGCTAAAGCCTTATATGCGTCATATCCTGTATCCATTCCGCAGTCAACAAGAAATTTTCATCCTGGAATTTCCCAAAGGCCATCTTTAATATTAGGTAGAATCTGCAGCGGCGCTATGCCAAACGGCAATCTCCCGTGATGATGTGAAAGCACTATTGCAGCATCACCCGGCATCTCTCGCCTTTACCGCATCCTGCACGGAAAGTACTCCTTTGCAACAAAGGCTTTGAAAAGTTTATATATTCCTTTAAATCCTGAACACTTACCGCTCCCATAGGAAACCCGTCAACAACATCATATTTTCCGTCTGTTCCCGGCACGCGATCAATATCAATTCCGACTGCAGTGCTGCCGCATCTCTACCGCAAATGCAATCTCCGATAATATTTTTATCCTTATCTGCAAACGGCTTTATTATACGGACAGTATCCGCATTGTGCCCGTAATGGAACGATAGCTTTCATTGTCTTCCATGCCTACCCAGTTTGAAAGTCTCCATCTCTTTTTGCTGCCAAACTATATTCTTCCATAGGAGTGCGCCCGTTCTCCAAAACTTTGTTCAAATGAGAAAATGCCGGAGTCATGATTGGCGATGCGTATTTTTCCGAAAAACTCTGTCGTAGTATCGACTTCAGTACTGTCTATTACCCGCATTTCGACATGAGATACTATCCAAAAATACACGATTATATACATTTGCATCCTCTGCCTTTCCGCTGGTAACCGGAATAACTCCCGGTTTTTCCCGGCCATGGGCTGTTGTCAATTCCATAAAAACCTCCTTGGTTCTTTTTAAAAATTTTAAATACTATGCTGTCATCCTTCCGTAGTAGAAACTCAGAATGGTATAAACTATGAGCGCTATTACAAAAATATTGAAATAAATGTCGAGAACGAATTCTTCCTTTTCCTCAGTATCTAAAATTCCTCGTATCTGCAATGGTACCGGAAATCCTATCAGACCATAAAATACAAAATAACACCCAGTATATATAGAACTCTGCATTTTTGAAGGAAATACTAAGAAAAACGAGGCAATTATGCCTGTGCAAACAAGTCTGTACCTGTCAACTTTAGCAGAGGTGATAAAATAAAGCTTTCTTTATTCTAATGCTATAACCCTAAACTAAAAAGAATTAAGCCTGAAATAGGTGCGATTATGGCACTCATAGTATTTTCATAGATTGGACCTGACATTGCGCTTTCTGACAAGCATCTTATGCAGCCCCGTCAAATTCGTAAACAGAGCCAGCACGCTTGCCAGAACAAACGGTGCCGATATTACATTTTTAAGTAGCGGTAAAATCTTCATTTCTTCTCTGCGCTTAACTTGTAATACGGTAGGAACAAAGATGAAAATTAATTAGAATCCCTGCTAAATCAAAAGGTATAAGATTAAACGCATATGATGTACCGACTATACCTCAAATGCAAGGCAGGGCAACTGCGCCTCCTTCGCAAGTCAACAGTAAAAAGGGTGATAACTCTTTCAGATTGTCCGGTAAAATCCTACAGAAAATCTTTCCTAAAAAGTAAACACCTATCCACACTCCCAGCAGATAAACTATTTCCAACGCAACATTTCTGTCCAACTCTGAGCTCACACTATATGATAAATAAGGAATGGAAAAAGCACATCCAATGCAGTGGCCTTAGCACCATTACTCTGTTCATGATTAATCCATTCCTTTTTCTTGCATAAATTCCTAGAAAAGAAAAATACGGGAAAAATTTTAGAAATCAGCTTCCATATTTATACCTCATAAATCGTATACTGTTTCGTCTATAAAGCTACTGCTTTATTTTCACGAAGCGTGCCGATAATGAATAATACTTTTTATAAACCAATAAAAGGCACTCGTACAAAGCGAATTCCCAACTTTTCAAATACCTTTATATTTAATCTTATTCCCTATTATTCTACTTCATCATGTCAATTAAATAGGTATAAAAAGTTTTATCTATACTTATTCTTCTATACGTATATTAGTTCTCCGGAAACAATCAAATTTAGAAACTCAAAACGGATGTCATCCTAAATACAAAGATGACATCCTTTCATTTTTATATTCCCTATTTCCTTTTGCTGTTGCGGCTCTCATTTTTAACTTTCGAAAATACTCAGTTTCAGCTGCCACAATATTTCAATGGCTTTATAATTTCTATTTCCCATCCTATTTTATCAATCCGAACAAATCATTCAGTGCTTCCGACATGGTCGGGTGTGTGAAAATCTGATTTGCAAGCATAGTATAAGGTTGTTTCATCATCATTGCCGCAACGACAACATTTATAACTTCATGAGACTCTTTTCTCCGAACAGTACTGCTCTAAAAATCTGATTCGTGTCCTGCATCCACCACAGCCTTGTATATCCCTGTTTGATTTCCAAGTATCTTAGCTTTTGGAATTGCCATAACCGGTAAGGCTGCAACTTTGATTTTATAGCCTTGTTTTAATGCATCTTTTTCACTCAGGCCTACTTTTGAAAATGTAGGTGCAAAAATGCGGAGAATGCTATGCTTTCGCCTATCGTTTAATGAATAATCTGCCATTATCTTCTAAATAGCTTTTCACAATGCGATAATCATCCAGATACATAAGTAAATTCTGGCCCGCCGTTTTACATCTCCATTGCAAAAATACATGAGCTTTACTGGTCTGCTAAATATTCATTTACTTCTATAAACCCTCTTTCCGAGTATTTCTACGCCGGCATTTTCCAAGTGCAAATCTTCGATATTTGCTTTTCTGCCGGTGGCTACCAAAGCATGCATCAACATTGATTTTTGCATTTTTCTCCGTTTGCAGAATACGATATGGTAACTGTATTTTCATCCTCCTCACCTGATTAATTTTTCGCATTAAAGATAACTTCTACCCTAGTGCCTTATATGATGCAAACACTTCATTCGCCACATCGCTCATCTTCTCTTGCAAAGCAATTTTTCACCTTTATCGATAATTGTAACTTTTGGTGCCGAATTTCCCGCATAAGTTGCCGCAAACTCTAGCCCCTATAAATCCGCTTCCGAGAATAGCCAAAAGTCTCTGGAAAATCCTCCAAATTCATAAGTGTTTCACTCGTATGAATGCGATTTCGACTTCCAATCCGGCAATATTCGGGATAAAAGGTCTTGTCCCTGTGTTGATGAAAAACTCGTTCGGCATATACATCGTATTCTTCGTTGTCTTGCAGGATATGAACGGTATGTTCATCTTTTAAATAATGCCATTCCGTCAATGACATCATTATCATTACTCGCTACTTTGTCGTAGTTCGCCTTGTTTAACTTTGATATAAGTGCCTTCTTTATTTAAGACTGAATTTTTATAGTACGCAGTATTATCTATTTCAGCTATAGTTTCTTCGATCCACCAAGTGGCCAAAAATTTAGACGGAATGCAGCCGACATTGATGCATGTTCCGCCATACATCATAGGCGACTTTTCTACAAGTATAGTTTTTCGCCCTTATCAGCCGAGATAATTCGCTACAAAGTTTTTCCTGCTTTTTCCGAATCCTATAATTATATCTACTTTTTATTCGTAATTGTTTACTCCTTACTATCTACTTTTTGATATTTTATTGTAAGAGCTTTCCACTCTGCATACATATTCATAAGCTTGACTCGATCAGTTAATGCATTACTGATTTTTCGAACCCACTCTGCTTCCTTGAATCATGACAAGCACTGTAGCATCATTTACAACCAACGGTCGTTTTACCAACATCCCATTTGTGTAAGCAGCTGCAGCTGTTCATCTTCACTCATTGTAGGAAGCTTGTCCTTAAGTTCCATTTCCTATACACATCCCACTTGTATTAAAGAACCTCTTAAGTGGAAGTCCGCTTTTAAAATGCCACTCCTTTAATTCCTCGTAACTGGATTAGCTTCCACAATGTGACGCTCGCTATAATGTATATTGTTCTCATCCAACCACTTTTTAGCCTTCTGACAAGTCGAGCATTTTTGGGTAATAACATATCATCGAATCACTCCTTTCAATTAACTTTTAATAAGCCTACTGTACCACAGTTCGAATAATTAGTATATCCAAAACTCTTTCCATGGCTTCTTTCGCATTTTAATATTAGTCCTGATTTATCTCTTATGTATCCTATTACTAAGACTGTTTCCCATTTTCCAGCATCGAACTTTTTGCTTTATTTAAAAGCATCGGATTTCACATTACAATCTTCAACTTATGTACATATTTAAATCTAAATAATCTCATAGTACCACAATAGAATGCTAAATATTCGGAATATAAAATCTTTATTTTTCTAAAAATACACAACCATCTTCCCTATAAATTTCTCACTTATTCGCTTGAGCCATTTGAAATTTTTGTCAAAAGCTTGCTTTTTCCTCCGACCTGTACCAAGCTACTTAAAGCCGACATCAATTCATTCCTTTTTGATTTAGGAAGCTTTACCAAGCCCTTTAGTACGATGCCGGTATTTTTGAAAAACTCTCGCCGAACTCTATAAATGTTTCCGCTTCCGTTGCTTCAATCATGGAAAAATACGAGTCAGAAACCACTGATTGTCTTGTTCCATCATCCATTTGTTCCAGCCATGATCCCAATGCTACTTTTACATAATTGCTAAAGACGTCCAATTCGGATTCTACAAACTTGTCTGTGACTTCCTCAAGTCATCGCATCATGCTGAAATATGCCTACGGCATCGCTTTTATAACTTTCTCTTCACTGTCATTGGAAAGCACTTGCCCTATTATTGACGTTTGCGGTACAATGCTGCATATCTTCGGTAAAAGTTGCTTATATTCTGCTGAATTTATTATTTCATCTCTAAATCCAGGTCCGTCATTATTATAAACTTTTATAATACGTTCTCTTACTGTTTCACCTGCAAAGTGGCTGCGTACATAGCATTTCCACCTTTTGAATGTCCGCCCACTATCAAATCCTCCGTCAAGAAGTTTCCGACACATTATTCAGATAATCAACAGCTTCTTTCGCTCCCTCTGTCTCCGACACGCAGCTCATGAGAAAATCCTCTTTCCAGCCTGTTATAGTGGTGTCTGTTCCACGAAAAGAAATATAATTTGTCCCATCAGGCAGTAGTGCAAATGTAACAGCTGCAGATTGTCTCGATTTTTCCTTATCAAAACTCTCCTTATAGTATGCTATATTCGTATCTTTGAAACGTTCACCTATTACCATATCTTCAAGTAACAACGGTACTCTTTCCAAATTGTCCGTGTTCTCGTATTTCTTCTAAAGAATGTCTTTTGCAAAACAGCTCAAACGCCTCGTCAATACCGTATACTACTGTTTTCTTTCGAAATGCAACTCTCCAAAATCCATATATGAGCAGGTACGATAATATAACATTATCTATATCGTTAAATGCTGCCACCAGAAAATTGATGTCATTTCTCCATTTTAAATAATCCAATAAAACCATATCTTTTCACCATTTATTTCACACTCTATCAGCTATTACATCATTAATCTATTACAAATTCAGACGCATCAAATGCTGTTGATTTATTTCGTCTACTGTCAATGTCATATTAAAAAGATTGCTTTTTATACTCGATTCCAAAATGCTTTCTTTACTGCAAATTTAAACGTCTCAACAGTTTTATAATCATAATTGAAACAATTGTGTATCCCACAGTATGTCAATTTATAAAAGAATTGTTCATGTATGGCAATCACTTTTAAATAAGGCATTTCTACGAATCCTATTTTATGGGGTAAAATATTGCAGAAACCTTGTAGTTTTAATTTGTTTCCATTTTTACACTTTCATTCTTCAACTTCTTCATCATTCTAGAGAGTCAGCTGTTCTTTCCTCTATGTCTCTTATTTGCGAATCTCGTTCGTCTATATATTTAATAAGATAATTCAACATTTCTTCTTTATTCAATTCATCTAAATTTAGACAACTCAGAAATTGTAATGGTGGTACCTTTCAGTCCATACTCATCTTGTTGACTGTATATTTTTCTAAATCCGTTTTAGTCAACTGCTTTCCCAGAAACAGCTCAATTTTCAATGTGTTCTTCTCTTTATTGTAGCTCTTGCTTAAAAATTGTATGTTCTTTAAACTGGTCTGATAAGAATCTGCTCAACGACTCTTCTTTCATAGTTTCTCTGACCAGACCGGTTGCCGAAACCAAGCTCGGAATCATTACTATCACAGCAATCAATAGAAGAATTTTTCGCATTTTATACACACCCCTATTGTTTTTAAAATAATGCTTATTTATCATCATTAGCCTTACGCCTATAAAAAGTTGCAATTATTATGAAGCTGCAATTTATGAGAAATAAATACGATGCTCCCAATAAAAATTTTATATTCCCTGTTGCTATAGAATAACCTACTGTACATACAGGAGGCATTAAAGCTGTTGCAATCGCTACTCCCGATACAATATTATTTGCTTCTTTTTCTGCTCCTATTATTACGGCAACTCCTCCGACAAAAGCAATTACTACGTCCCAAATCGTTGGAAATGTTCTTGCTATAATCTCTGAACTTGCATGAGAAATTGGTGAAATATATATATCGTTGAAGCTGTTACACTTAAGATAACTTGCATAAGCAAGAGCATGCAGGCTTTCTTTTAATAATTCCGAATCTAATATCGACAATGCAAACCTGATTCCTATAGTGAGTCATCAAAGGAGAAATCAGCATTGCGCCGATGATTACTGGAGTTGAATTCATATTTTAGGCCCATATGACCCAATCAACATCGCACATAATAGTATCACCAAATCTTGTTTTGATACCTTTTGAGATCATCGTACATCTTATTTCGAAATTCCTTTAATGAGTAAAATTTACTATTTGTCACAAATATTCTCCTTTTCAATTTTTCTTAGTGTTACGGCTTCTGCAGCCGATTCCTCTGCCACCTTCCGTTCGTGGGGTATCTTTGCATGAGGCGTACATCTGCTTCTACTCACTGCTCCGCAGTTCGTACAAAGCAGTGTTGCGGCTTCTGCAGTCGATTCCCTTGCCACTCTCTCCATTCGTGGGGTATCTTTGCATGGGACGTACATCTGCTTCTACTTGCTGCTCCGCAGTTCGTACAAGCAGTGTTGACGGCTTTGCTAAATCTCAAGTTCGATTACCATGCGGTCACCATCAGGGCTATATGCCTTTATGCTGCTGCCGTGCTTTTTCAGCTATAGCCTTGGCTATGGACAGTCCCTATTCCAAAAGCCGCCGGTCTCGCTGTTTCTGGATGCATCGAGGGCGATAAAAATCTGTCGAATAAGATATCACAGAACCCCTTTTTGAAGATGCAGCATTTTCAATGGAAAATGAGAATTGTTTTAACGCTGCATCTGTTGAGCTATTATGGATTCCCGTCTCCATTAAGTGCTGAAAGAGTAATTGAAAATGTATGCTGTTACCGGAGAATATTTTATGCTGTTTTCAAGTAATATATAGAACAGCTTTTTTATTTTCTCATCGTAATTCACCTTTGCTACAAGGCTGTCGGGAGCACTTATGTAAAAGCTCTTTTCCCTGTGCTTCTGCAAGCGGCGAGAATCCATCTACTCGACGAATGTAAAGCTCCTGATATATCTACCGGTGCAGCATTTTCAACATAAGCTGCCTCATCGAGCTTAAAGTAGTAACGAGCATCTCAATCATGCCGCTCAATCTTTTTATCTGAGTTCTTGTTGCTTGGAGCCACTTGCTTTCGCCGTTTTCTATCTCAATGATATCGTTGTTGGCACTTATAATGGCAAGTGGAGTTTTAAGCTCGTGGCTGCATTGGTTATAAACTCTTTTTGCTTTCCTCATACGCTGAAACCAGCGGCAAAACTGCACGTTTAGATAGCAACCATGAAATTAAGCTGATACAGCAAGCTTAATACAGCAATAAGAATATTGTTCTTGATAAACTCCTTTAGCAAATCGTAAATCACGACTGCAATCGAGGAATACACAGATGTATCCGTCGCTGTGCTTCTCGCTCTTGCATCTATAGGTATAAAAAGCCTGATTTATCAGTGCTGTTACCGAGTTTAGATAAAATTCCACTGCATATGACTTGGCATCATCCACTACTCATACCATATATAGCCCGATTGACATCGATACTGCTGACCGACTTATCCTGATTGAACTTGACCGCAAAATAAAAACTGAAGAACGGATTCGGAGTCCGGCATTTTTCCGTTCATATCATACTCATCGTGCCGCGGCTCGCCTTCAGTATCTTTATTCTATTCTACCATCGTTGCTTGGTTTATTTTTAGGCATATCAAATTCACTGTCGTAACTTATGATTCTTTCTATCATTGAATCTGCTTGCTTGACAGTACTTGCTATAATTCGCATATATCAAGGCTGAGTGAAATCAGTCCCAACGCTATAAAAATGCTCCTACTGATAAAATTGTAAAATTTTAGTTCTCAGTTTCTTTTCCATCACCATCCACCACCGGTGAATATCCTATATTTCTCGATACCTTTATTTTGAGATTAGAGTCGAGAGATGGAGAGTTTCTTTCTTAAATATGAAATATACACCCAAAACCACATTTATCTCGGTGTCGCTATCATAGCCCCATATTTTTCCATAAAGCTGTCCGCTGAGATGATATTACCGGAATTTAGCATGAAGTACTCCATCATCTGAGGAATCTTTGTTTGTAAGAGTAATTTCAGCTTTCTCCATACTGAGCACAAAGCTTGCAGTATCGAGCCGAGTATTTTCGAGGCGTCAAGACAGGTACAGAGCAGTGCTCACGCGTCTTGTAATCACCCCTCAATCTCGCTACCAGTTCGCTGCTGTCAAAAAGGCTCGGTCAAATAGTCATCCGCTCCACTGTCGAGCCCCAGAATCTTATCTTCAATCTGAGATTTTGCTGTCAACATAATTACAGGAATGTCACTTCCGCCGGCGCGCAGCCTCCGCAAAAACCTCAACACCGTCGAGCTTGGGCATCATTATGTCCAATATGACAACATCGTACATTATCGGCTTCGAGATAGTCCAGTGCCTCAAGTCCGTCGTAAAACCTGATCGACCGAGTAATTATTATGTTTTAATATCGCAGAAAGAGCATCTGATAACTCCCTTTCGTCTTCGCATAAAAGAATTCTCATAGAATCCTCCTACTCTAAACTATCCAAAATTCATTAAAAACATCCAGTTTCAGTAGATTTTTCCGATTATAAATATATTAAATAATAAAATAAAATTTTTCCACTTTTTATTTTATTTTTGAAGTCAGTTTAGGTTCGTCCTTAAAATCATAAATAACACTAAGGCAAAGGAGAATCTCATCTGACAATTGAGAAGTATAAAAAGGTACAATAGTAAGTAATACCTGCATATGAGCCGGATGAAAAGATTAATCACGCTGACAGCAGAACTGTCAGCAAAGAATTTGCCGGTAGTAGTTGTCGACGATAGCAGCGGAAAAGAATACGCTTAGTATATTTGATAAATTAATAGGCGCTAAGGTTTTAAGACACCATGAAAATCTTGGAAAGGGTGCCGCTCTAAAAACTGCCTTCAAGTATATAAAAAGAAACTTTCAATGAAAACAATTTCTCTGTTGTAACAGCCGACTCGGACGGACAACACAACCCCAACGATATCGCCAGGATAGCGGCAAGAGCTTCGTTGGATGAAGATAGTCTTGTTATAGGTGTAAGAAATTTTGACGGTGAAAAAGTTCCGCTTCAGCTGGCAGCTTGGAAATAAGATTACTTTAGAAGTTTTTCAGATTACAAGCGGTAGCAATATAGGTGATACACAAACAGGCTGAGGCTTTTCAGCAATTCCACCTTTGATAATATGTTGGAAATTTCCAGCTCACGTTATGAACATGAAATGAATATGCTCATGGTATGGGCAAGGGAAAATCGACCATTTTACGAGCTGGAAATAGAGACGTTATCGACAACAATGAGGATCATCTTTAATATCCTGCATGATTCCATCCAGGATATATAAGGAAAATTCTAAAGTTTACTATCGTCATTCTGTCATTTTTCTGGATTATGCCTTATATGATTACAGATATTTATAGGGTTCCATAGTTTGCAGCAAATATCGCTGCGAGGGCTTATCAGTGCCGGATTCAACTTCTTTGTAAATATTGTATTTCAGCAGCGACAAACCTATGTTGAAAGGGCTCGGCGCTTATGCGCTGCTTGCCGGCTTCACAGCGTAAATACTCTCATTTTAATGGGGCTCAGCTACGGAATCGTTATAGGACCGTTTATAGGCAAGATATGCACAGAAATAACCATGTTTTTCTTCAACTGGATGGTACCAGCTGATTTTTCGGCAGAAGAGAAGGTGTGAACTATGTCAAAATAAAATAAAAGGAAGTATTCTCAGCACAGATGGAGAAAACACGACAATATTGTATATCGTTGTGCTGCTCGGCAGGTTCTACAATCGGTACTGCTCGACAGTCTGGTAATATCAAGAAGCTAAGCAAGCTTCCAGCAATGAGAATATATCGAGCATCAACTCCAATAATTCAAGTAACCTCGAAAATCGATTCTAGTAATTCAAATAATTGCGAGTGTTCCAGACGCTACAGAGGTCAAGTCTCGACAACCGCATATGAAGATAATAATAAGAAAATCACCATAGAGACCTCACGATAGAAATTCAGCAAAAATATATGTCGCCTTTGTAAATACTACAGGACAGTAGCTTCCACCAAACACTGCACTTGCATATGAAATTTACGGTAGAATGTAACTGATACTACATCTAATATTGCGGAGTGTGGAGATGCGGTTCGCTATAAACGGTGACTTCTACGGATGCCAGAGCTCAGTGATATGTAATCAGAAACGGTCAGCTGTTGCGAAGTGAAAGCCGCAGTTACGACCAGGAAAGATCTTTTGTTATCTACAAGGACGGCAGTATGGAGTATAAAAGAGGGCGACATATCGGCGCCGGAAGACTTGCTACGGTGCCGTTCCAGGTCTTCTCCTTCGGTCCTGCTTTTGATTGAAGACAGTGAAATTGCTTAAGACAGCTCAGACGAAGTTGGTAGAGCTGACGCGGCTAACTCCGCGCACTGCGATTAGGAATCATTGATGAAAACAATTATGTCTTTGTTGTGGTCCGACGGACGAACGCATATGAAAGTGAAGGACTGGACCTTTGAAGAGGTTGGCTGGTTATGCAGGAACTGAATGTAAAGACTGCATATAATCTCGATGGCGGCGGATCATCCACTGCGTGACACTAACGGCCAAATCGTAAAACAATCCTACTACCAACGGTAGGTCAATAGAAGAAAGGAGTGTGAGCGATACTAATTCGTCTATAAATCAAATCAAAATAAGGCGGGAACTTATTTTCACACGTAGAAACCGCCATAGCTTTCAATTGATAGGTACGGTATACTGAGCTCTCTTCAGTCATCAAGTGTACTCCCCTTTTATGTGTATCTGATGTTTATGATACCGCTACTCCTTGGGGTATTGCCGAAATCTTTGCAGCAAGTGTTTACGCAATAGAAGCTTTTATTGCATCAAAAGATGCAACAACTACATACAAAATGGGTATCCTAACCTGAGTCTGCGGGAGCTTTCTTAAGCGCGTATTCGATATCTACGGAACAAGTTCAGCTTATACGAAGCTATATCGTTTGCCGGTAGGTGGCACCAGCTGTGTGCAAGCATCGGCTTTAGAAATGTACTTTAAAAGGTGACAAAACGAGGTGATGAAAAATGAAAATGATGAAGGATGTTTTTAAAAAGAAGAGAGTAAATATATTTTGACAACCGGAAACAAGCAGCTTTGCTTAAACAGAGGTCCTGAAAATATATGAAACGATAAGTTTGGAAGAAGTAAAATTAAAAGCTATTATGTTTTGACACTCCAAACACGTTCTAATAAGAAGAAGCTTGGAAAAGTTTCCCTCTATATAAGGACAGAATGAGATTCTATGGCGAAGCGGGGCCGGAGATAATGGCCATGTTTTTAGAAATCAAGAAAAGATCAAACACATTGTATATAAGAGGCGATGTGAAGCTTGAATACCAAGAGATACCTCGACTTTAAGGCAGGATGACAGCACAGTTATTATCGTGAATAAGGATGCGCAAGAGCTGCAAATTCTAAAAGAATTAAAAGTATGCCAAGAGAGTGTTCTACGGTGAACTGACACAGCAGTCTGCCTATATTGAACACGACAAGGATTGCCTCCTTGCGTGTGGTATTGAAGATAAGAATCTTGGGCTTACCTTTGATCGTAGTGTGTGCCTGACAACTCAGAATCTCAACAAATGGAAAATCGAAATCATACTATACTACTCCGGAGGACAGGTTTTACTTGAGGGTGAAAACGCTCAAACGGTCTTCCTCTTTGGCTAAAGGGAATTCATGGAAGAGAGCATATTACAAAAGTAGACTTCTCCAAGCACGGTGAAGCGTATAAAAGTATATAAATGTATCTTTGAAAATGCCGACTTTGAGGAAAGGAGCGTAGGATAATGAATTTAGAAAGTTTTATTTCCAGAGCGTAGTAAGCTCAAAGCTCTAATATAAGTATAGAGCACATTTTTAATCGACATCGGAACTGCTCTCGTAATCGGTTTCCTTATTGCTTTGGCAAATAAGTGCCAAGAACAGCCATACAGCTTTGTTGTTACACTTGCTGTATTGCCGGCAGTTGTCGCAATGGTAAATCACATGATGGTAAACGGGGAGCATCGGTGCAGGAATTGCGGTTGCGGAACATTCAGTTTGGCACGTTTCCGTTCTGCACCCGGAGGTGCAAAGGAAATAGCTGCACCAGTTTCCTGCGCTGTAGCGAGCGGTCTTACTCTGCGTGTATGATACCTGCTGTACGCACTGTTATTCGTAGACAATTGTTTTGGAGTGCAATCCACCTGTTGTATTCACTGAGCAAATTCGGCAGCCGCCTCAGGTAACACAGAACTATGACAGTTACCATCCCTGAGGTTCCTCGATTACACCGACATATTTGATGATTTGTTCAAAACATACACACGAGGCAAAGATGCCTGACACAGATGAAAACAAAGCAATATGGGAAGCCTCGTTTAAGCCATATACAAACTCACGCTAAAAACTAAAAACGGAAGATATTGAAAAAGCCTTTATCGACGATATAAGATGCCAGAATGGCAGTACTTAGGAAATAATTATACATAGACCAATAGAAGAAGGAGAGCAGCATGAAAAGAAAAAGATAATCGGATCGCCTACGCTTCAGCCCGCACGCTCGTCCATATCCAGCTTAACGGCATGTTCACCGATAGTATAACCACAGAAAGCCGCAAGCAGCACGACGATATCGAAAGTCTGATATGTTCACAAAACCATGATTTAGATGCAAGCCACGATGAGAGCAAATCAACAAAAGATTACACTCTCCAGACAGCAAGACAACTGCTCAACGGAGACGGTGCTGAATTCTCAGAAACGAGAATGCCACACACCTCTAACATAACAAGAAGGTACATGTATACTATCAGGCAAATCCTAGACGGAGAAATCGTTGTTGAATCTGACAAGATCATGTCCAAAGTTCCGTCGTGCTTAACGGCGTGGCAGTTTCAAACAAAGGTAATGCTGCAATCACGCAAACACAAGCAGATAAAGGTGTTTCTGACTATGGCACCGGACAGTCAGAACAATTTCCACTGAAATCGGTGAATTTACTACCGATGATACGTCAAATGTTGACGAAAGTGATTTTCTCGAAAGATGATTTAACACCTCAATGGAAGCGGAATCGCTCAAAAGTCAACAGGTCAGTCGAAACGGAATTGTAAGCAAGGATGATCTTGTTGTTATCGCTCAGGAAGCATTGACATCTCTTCAAGCGGACACGGCATTCAGTAAGGACAGCGTACGAATCGCTGACGGAGCAGTAACATCAAGTCATCTAATGATGGAATTAGCAGTGAGAATAATGATGATAGCAGCCCTCGGCTTTGTATATATCAAAGACGGAAATATCAAAATCGCTGTACCGAAGATGACGGAATCCACGCGGAAATAATGTTACCATTGATGGCGGAACGATACAACATCGCAAATCTGCCGAAGGCATTGAGGGACAGAGCATTGATATAAACGGCGGAAAAGTGGATAGCTACTTCAGGTGATGACGGACTTAATGCGGCAAGCTCCGGATACATCCGGCAACAGTTCAAATCAAGGAGCAAACAAGTCAGGAGAGCCTGGTGCTCCGAACCCCTCTCTAATGCAGTCAAGGTTGTGACCAGAGGCGGATTCAGCGGCCCTGGCGACCAAAACCCTCTACTAACGGTCAAAGAGTGTGGGACCGGGCGGATTCGCGGCGGCGGTCGAAACTCCTCTAACGGTGCAAGGTGGACCGCAGATTTGGCGGCCCCGGCGCTCCCAAAACTCCTCTAACGGTACAAGGTGGACCGAGGCCGATTTCGGCGGCGGTGCTCCGAACGCCTCTAACGGCCGGTGTGGACCGGGCGGATCCTCGTTGCGTGCCCAGGCTGTTCACCTCTAACGGTCAAGGCGGACCGGGCGGCGGATTCGGCGGCCCCGGCGCTCCTGAACGCCTCTAACGGTCAAAGGTGGACCCGGACGGATTCGGCGGTCTCGGCGGTCCAAACTCCTCTGGCGGTCAAGGTGGACCGGGCGGATTTGGCGATGCCCGCGGTCCGAACTCCCTCTAACGGTCAAGGTGGACCGGGCGGATTCGCGGCAACCGGCGCCACGAGCTCCTCTAACGGTCAAGGTGGACCGGGCGGATTCGGCGGTCCGAACGGCGGAGATATGCTTTAGACAAAACGCAGATATCAAAATCACAGGAGGAGAAGTGCATATCTCTTGCAGAAGGTGACGGCATTTGACTCCAACGTGAGATATAGAGTCAGCGGCGGCACCGTATATATCGAAGGTCCGTCAAGAGGCGGTAACGGCGCGCGTGACTTCACAGGAAACGGTACGATTAGCGGAGGACTTGTAATCGCTACCGACAACGGCAGCATGGTTCAATCCCTTACAGCTTAAATCCGGCATGAACACACACGTACTAGAATGTAAAACAACTCTTTCAAGTTCATGAAATCGTTGTTAAGGGATTCAAGCGAGAAAGATTTTCGGCACTTTATTGAAACCAGGCAAATCATTTAACACCGTTATTACTACGGGTTTCAGTGAATAAGTGAAACACACAGTAAGCTATAAATAAATTAAAACTTGAAGCACTCCAAAGTTGCTGCAAAGTGTTTACGACCCTCGCGTTTAACGCGAGGTCGCCGTCATAGCTAAAAGAAACAACTATCCACTCAAATTGTTGTTTCTTTCTATGCGTTTATCATCGTGTATATAAATCAAGCTATAGAATAGAATTTGTATGCTAGCATAAGCAGATTTATTACTTATTTCTTATCGTACTGTCTAGAGTTTGTGCTGATTAACTATCAACACAGCATCGGCTCAATAGAACTACTACACGTGATTACTGAATATAGTAGTATCAGGAATCAGCAATTGCAGGGCAAAACAGAGATTCAGCGCACCGTTCAACTCATTCACATGAGATATATTAGGTCCTACCGGAATTGCAGTATCTCTGTCGTAACAATCCTCTGAGAGTGTGCGAATCCGCTGAAGTATTTTCAAATTCTATACCGAACTTTGACTGACAGGCGCCTCGAAGGTTTTTCCATTAAACAGAGGAATCAAGCCAGTAAATAGCTGTAAACGGACGCAAATGTTATGATATTGCACACGGATATATATAATCAGTGCAGCAATTATAATTGATAGGACAAATGACGAATTCCGGAAACTCTCGAACCTTCCTGTAACGCTTTCTCATCTATTTCTTCTTTTGGATGCAGTAGCAAACATACGGCAAACCATCTAATGCACCAGCCGATACAACCTCCTATCGTAGTTTTGGAATTATATCATCTATATCTCGATCTATATGGTCCAGGGTATGATGGTAAGTTCGGACAATTGAGTTAATTCAAAGGAATAAGCTTCCTAAGAGCACTGGTCAGAAGCATTGTCTTTTAAACTGTTTGAAAATAGAGATCTCAAGTACATTCCAAAGGAATTAAACATCAGTACATTAGACGCAGGTACATAGAAAGTTGGATGTTTCAGTGACTATAAACCACGTTGCCGGCATGAATAATACAAATGGATTTGCTTTTCCATAGTCCATAGCAAATCGTCGAACGGAGACCAGATTCAACATTTATACTTTGCAGCATATGAACACTATCCGGATTCGGCAGCAGCAAGTTGGCTAATGGGCCTATGCCGTCATGCAAATATATAAAATAAATGAATATAAAATCAATGTTTCGCAGCTTGTTGATTGAGCTTCATATTTTCGATAGTTTACAATCATATGCGGCAATGTAATAAGGTATGCCAAAATCGGAAAAATTAATATTGCGACTTTAATAGAAATTAACATCCCATTATATTTCATCCCTTTGTTTCAGAGTGGTTAATATCACGGAATTGTCCAGCATATTCTCCACCAGAATACTTCACATAAGCTATTCACACACACTTGCTTTCTTCAGTTTCTTCGCTTCAAAGCCATTTCCTCGTCCCTACCTATTACTTCAAGAATATCATGCTGTATATGTCCGTCCGTACACTCAGGAACTTTGGATTTTCTTCATCGGCATGTACTATAATTAGCTGTCCGTTTTGTTCGACTACCAGCGCTTTACAGTTTGCCTGATGACAAATACTCGTTTGTACGGAAAGCTTTCAAATACGACATCATCCGAGCTGAGCAAGCCTGCCTTTCTACAATTTCCGTATGTAGTTTTACCTGTCATCAATTATTATTAAAGCCTTTCCGGTCTCATCAGCAAGCTTGTGCGGTACGAACATAACGCTCTTACCCACTTAAGCCCTAACACAAGAATGCACTCAACACATAAAATTGCAATAAATTCACACATTCGAATACTATTGTTGTAAATAACACCACCGATAATTCCGCGAGCGAGCACATAGTTTACAGCTTCGGTCACTGGCTGAGGATGGTGCTAGAATTCCCCTTTCCTGACAGATTTATTATTATAACCATAGCAAAAGAAGCCTCATTAAAAGCTTTAGTAGCGCCACGTAAAATGGATCTCATGTAATTTTCTCCTTTTTATTTGATAACATATGAATGATATTGCGACTACTATACTATCTAAGACAAACAAAGATAAATCATGTCCTTTTATTTTAACATATTTCAAACATATATTAATTTGTCGATATAGTAACACGCAGTCTTTTGCAGAAACAAAATCACTTTCTCAAATAATTCTGACTGTGTTCCCAATCGATATCACGCTGAAAACCAATAGCCATCTATTATCTCTACCCCTGCACCGGTCCGGTCAACATGTAGTATTCGCTTTGATAATTACCTGATAAATACTGATTTCAGTATGTAGCATCTAAATCTTCTGCAGAATTTTTCATAACCTCATAATCAAGTACAAAATTCTCTTTAATACTTTGATGCTCTTAACAGCAATCCCAACTATACACACAGTTGCAAAATCTAAATTTTCATTGCTCTTCCGTCGCAAAAGAAATTTCCTACGCACCAATCTCCCCACAAAAATTTTTCATAATCTTCATCACAAATTCAGAATCTAACTGGAATAGTAATTGGTATAATCTTTGAGATTGTCATAATTTCTCGAATCAGATCTGAGTAAAATAACCGTAACCGCCAAGCTGTGTATAACTGTCGAAATTAAGTTCCATGATTATATCCTCAAACAAATTTTTCGTCTATATCGTATAACTCATAAAATGCTTCTAAAATGTTTATCCGGATTATACTTATTCCATTTTGCTATAAACAGCCTCATCAAATCTAAAATCGCTAATTAACGCCATTGTCTGCATTTTTCAAAGGATAAGGCAAAAAGGCTCTCCATCTAAATCGGAGTAATTAACTCTCCATTATCTGATTTAGGTTTATACATTTATCAATTCTTCTTCATTGAAGTGTTCTTCCACAGTCGGATAGTAAATAACTCTTTTATTTTTATCTGAGGTAGGGGTTTTCATAATTATCACCCATATCGTAATCACCGCCGAAAAATCCAAAATTGCATTATACCCTTCTTGGGGATATATATTATTTTCAGAGCAATTCTTCTAAGTTTATCTGTACTAAGAACATCAACTGTTCTCCCTATCATTGACCAGAATATTTCTGCTTTTTAGGTAGATAAAACCATCCTCCCTATATTACTGCTTGTTAATAAACTTTAGTATTGAGATATTAAGTTAATTTTAATGACTTCTTTATTGTTTTCTTCTTTAAATTCTTCAATAAATGCTTTTCAATTTTCTTTTCATTATTTTTCTCCACATTCTTGATACGGTTTTTAAGGATTGTTCGACTACGCAGCATTTACATTATATCTTCTGAGAGTTAAATCATTATCCTCATATCATGGAAAATATCATAATTCTATAATTTAGTAAACTAACCTCGATTTAGTTTTATGTTCCGCTTTATTTTTCACATATTCAACTCTTATTTTTAATATTGAAATTTTTCTCAGCACTAAAGCGCATCGGTGCGCTTCTCACGAATTATGTGATTAGCCGTAAAATCTCGAATCTATATGGAATATGATTCCTAAAAATGTATTGAAACTTGAATGAGATTTTGTGAAAATAAATTAAAGGCCCTAATCAAAGAATGCATTAGTAAATATATAAGTCTGAGAAATGGTATAATTAGTATAGAACTTAGGAGGTCTATATAGCTATGCACGAATTGACAGAACTTATCAAAAGACATGCTCCGGCACTCGGTGTTACAGAACCCGGTGCGGTGCATTCCTGCGTCGCAAAGGCAAAAATCATATGCAAAGGTGAACTCCTTCATTTTAAATGTTGCCATGAACAGCGGTATGTATAAAAATGCCTTTACTTGCGGGAATTCCAAACTCCACAGAGGTCGGCAATCATTTTTGCTGCAGCCCTTGGCTATATTGCAGGAAATCCTGATGAGGGCTTAGAGTCTCTGGCAAATGTAACATCTATCGACAATATCGCAGCACACAAAACTTCATTGATGAGGGAAAATCACGGTGACACTGTAGCGAAATTTCCAGCCGTATTTTTATTGAAGCAACCTGGAAACAGCAGAAAGCATAGTCACTCTTACCATTCGTGACACTCACACCAATATCACGAAGATTATAGTAAATGGGGAGACCGTTCTGAGACAGAAGATGAACATGAGGGAATGCTACAAATACAGATGAGGTGACATACGAGCATAAATCTGACACTTCCAGAAACAATTAGGGTCAACTGATGAACATACAAAGCATTACCACAGAAACTGATGCAGCTGCCGATGGGCAAGCTGATATTACAGAATCGGACGCAGCGAACGGAGCAAAAAGTAATCGACTATAACAAAAATACATTTCATCCATAGATATACTCTGGCTGATATTGTTGACTATGTGAACACTGTTCCCTTAGAAGAGATCGAATTCGTAAAAGATGCTTATAGAGTAAATCTGGAGCTTTTTGAGGAAGCTCTCAATAATTCACTGCACTACTTTGCGTGAGACAGCTGCTCGCCATGAATGGAGGAAAACTTATCTCAAGACGAGTCAATGACAGCTTCCTTCTCTGCAACGCTGCAATTGAAGCTCGTGTCATAGGATTGGACAAGCTCTGCCATGAGTATCACGGCTCCGGCGCTCATGGTATCATTGCTACCATGCCCCTATACGGCGTTTATAAAGTCAATGGTTTAAACGAAGAAACGCTCTACCGGGCAACAATGCTTTTAGCTATCTGGTCTGCACCTACATCAAAGAATACCCGGAAGACTTTCCGCCTTCTGCGGATGTGCACTGCTGCCGGTACCGGCACGGCCTGCGGCTTGTATTTTTGAAAAAGGTGGCAATGTTGAACAAATGAGACATACTATCAACAACATGGCTTCTTCCATCACGGGTAAGGATTTGCGACGGCGGCAATCAAGGCTGTACCATGAAGGGCGGCTGGTTGCATGCGATGCGGCATTTCGGTCTGTGGCATTTGCTATGAAGGGCGTCCATACTTGATAATGTACACGGCATAAATGGAAAAACGCCTGAAGACACCAAGTGCAATAATGGGTTTAATCGCATCTCCGGGAATGGTAGGAACAGAGAAAACAATTGTAGAGATTTTGAAAATAAGATGAGATGGTTAAAATAACTTATCGGGGCAAGTACAGAATTTGGAAATTTTCTATAAAATAATATGAAATCCGAAAAATACTACTGGATTTCAATATTCTTTTGATTCTTAATGATTATCGCTCGCAAAAGCGTGCTATAGGTCGTTTTTCTCCAATATACAGAGTCAGAGCCGTCCATCTTCCTTACAAAACAAGAAGTATACACCCGCCTGGGAAATGTCCATCACGATTACAAGAAAATATCTCAATACGAGGTATTTTTATTGCCTTTCCGTTCCAATTTGATAGTTCTGCAATAATCAAAACTGTCAGCTGTTCCATTTACAAGAAACAAACTCATCTCCTTATTTAAAAATATCTCGTAAATACGCATTTTTATTAAATTTAGTATTCTTTTAGTTTTGCTTGCATATGCTTGCACTTTGCATTTTATTTTTGTATAATATAAGCAAGAAAAGGAGCGTGACACTCATGGCAAATACAAATGCTGTTTATGCAAGAATTGATACAAACTTAAAAAAGAAAAATGCGGAAAGCATCTCAAGTCAGCTTGGAATTTCTCCATCCAGTGCAATACAGATGTTTTATAGTCAAATTGTTTCTTCAAAAAGGTATGCCTTTTTGAACTTCGACTTCCAGCTAAAGCCTTTTAGCTCCAGGTAATATGTCCAAAGAAGATCCAAAACTTAGAAATCTTCAAAAAGGAATTGACTCTTTAAATGACGGAAAAATCTTATAGTGTAGATGAAGTTGATGAGCTACTTTTCAAAGAAATATGGCATATGAGCAAAAACCCTACAAAGTAATTTTATTCTTGCCACAGGCACTTGAGGATTTAACCGAAATATAAGGATATATTCGATTCACTTTACAGGCACGTATTGGCAGCTGATAACAACCTCCCATATCAGAAAGATGATTCAGCTCTCTTTGATACATTGCCTGCAAGACACTCTCTTGCTGAATGGGAACCTTGGGCTTCCATGAAAATATATAAAGTTCGGTTGATAATTGCACGTATCTTTTATCGTTGATGAAGAGTTAATCCACAGTTTCCATTATTCGTATTTTCTATTCGAGGAAGAAACATTGAAGATATAGTCAAACATACAAATGATTAGTTAAAGAGGGCAGACTTTCGGCCCTTTTTATAACTCGAAAACTTATCAAATTCATCCTGTCCTGCAACTTTACTATCTTTCACCCCATCATTTGATTTTTCGTCCAGATATCCAGTACCATACCTATGGTTAGTAAATCAAGTTCAGAATGTTTATCCCTATTTCCACACACCTAAGTAGAAATAGGGCTGTTGTCACTTTCCTGCTACTTTTTGGAAGTTTTTAGACTGAACTTCCGTCTCAAGGTTTGCACCCATAGTTCAAGTATCTCTGAAGAATTCATAATGGAAAATCATCTCAAATTGCTCGTCCAAATCATCGATATTTCGGAATACTTCTATCTGCATGTGTAAGCATGATATATGCTATCATTTTCAAATATCTCAAGATCATCTGTTTCATTGGCCACTTGCATCCCTCCTTTCTAAAAATGGGCAAGAAAAAGACATCTACTGTAAAATGTCTTAGTAATATATTTCTTTAATTCAACATGTCAGGACTTATTTCTATTCTTGATAATGCCGGTAATCAATATACCAATTGATATTCCATATAAAATACCAACTACTAAATCACTTTAGGGTTAGATGTCCTATTTAAAACTATTGCCAAAACCAGGAATAACATTCCTATTGGTACATATTTATTTTTATTTAACTTCATCTTTTTAGCTCCACAAATTATTATTTCCAGCTCTACAATCGAAGGATTTAGTTATTTTCTTTTGGGGTTTGGGTGCAGGTAACTCATCATACATTGTCTCAAATAAACCAGTTAAAAATTCTTTTTGTTATCTACATCACCTACCAATAACATTTCCTTTGCTCCATCATATGGCAATTCATATTCTGCATTGGACATATATTCTATTGCAGACTTCACAGGCTTCACCAATAATCTATCATCATAAATTCCACCAACAATTTTTCCACGATAATAAATTATATATTCACCCATCATTGCACGATATGCTATTTCTTCCAACTCGATAATTGTTCTAAAAATAAAATCTAAGTATTCTTTACTTCAAAGTCATAACTTCACCTCACAAATTCAGCACGTTTGCGCTTTTTGCTTTTCATTACCCTATTATACCAAAATACTCAAAGATTTAAATTAGAACTTATCAAACTCAGTTTGCCCCCGCCACCTTGTATATTTTACTCCATCATTTGATTTTTCAGTCCAGATATCCAGTACCATGACCCATGGTTAGTAAATCAAGTTCAGAATACTTTATCCCTATTTCTACACATCTTAGTAGAAATGGGGCTGTTGTCATTTCCTGCTACTTTGGAAGTAGACTGAACTTCGTCTCAAGGTTTGCACCCCATAGTTCAAGTCATCTCTGGAAGAATCTCATAAATGGAAAACATCTCAAAACTGGTCCAGCCAATCATCGATATTTCCGGCAATACTCCCTATCTGCATGGTAAAACCATGATATATAGCTACATTTTCAAATATCTCAAGATCATCTATTTCATTGGCCACTTGCATCCCCTCCTTTCTAAAAATAGGTGATGAGCACCTACTGAGTAAGTGCTTTTTGAATTTTATTTAAACTATTTTATTTTCTGAATAATTTTGATGCAAAAAGTAAGTATGTCTCTTGCTGTTTCAGAACTATTTTTCTCAGTATCATTTTGACCATCATCCCAATGTCTTTTGGAAATCTCTATCAATACGAATACCGTTCTCATCAGAGTGAAAAAGTATAGTATCTTCTTCATGGTCACACGATATGTGTCTTCTGAATCAAAAAGATTTATAAGATGATCTCATATGTCTTAGTCGTTCCATCAGCTTTTCTCTGTTTTCGCAACCAGATACTCTAAATCTTCAATTTCATGATCCTAAAACCTGCCATTACCTAAATTAACATATTCGCTTAACTTCTCTTTTCTTGACTTTTCTTTTCTCTTCATCCATTACAGCACTACTCACTCACGAAAATTTCATTCTATCATTCCAATTTTCCTCAAGTTCCTCTTTTAATTTTCAGTTTTTAAATATTTAGAAATCTTTTATATGAATTTATTTTCTGTCAATATAGATTCCTTAGTCTCATCTTTTTCACTAATTCTTTTACTACCTGAACAAATATTTTCAAATCCGTATTCAGAAATTGCTTGAGATATTAGTTCAATCATCCTAGTGTTGCTATTCCTCCTATCATACCAAAAGGACTGATTGCACATCAGGGTTGTTGTGATGTGCTGCCCTCTGCATATCCAGTTGCTCTATAGCTAACAATAGCACTAATCCAGGAACTCCCAAAGCAAATACTCTTAAACAATTTTATCCATGAACCTTGCTCCTATAGAAATTCAAATTTATCTTTTTATATATACCCTCATTATACCATGTCTACTCAAAGATTTAAATTAGAACTTATCAAAACTCAGCTTGCCCTGCCACCTGCTATATTTAACTCCATCACTTTGATTTCTCAGTCCAGATATCCAGTACCATGCCGATTGTGCGTAAATCAAGTTCAGAATGTTTATCCCTATTTCCACACATCTTAGTAGAAATAGGCTGTTGTCATTTCCCCTGCTACTCTTTGGAAGTGAGACTGAACTTCCGTCCCGAAGGTTTGCTCCCCAAAGTTCAAGTATTTTCAGGTAGAATTCATAAATGGAAAACATCTCAAACTGATCAAGCCAATTATCAATATTTCACTGGCTCTTATCTGCATGGTGTCATTCATAGCATATTTTGCCCTTATCATCTCTATCCACTTCTCATCCTATCAGGCATAAGTGACAAAGACCCAAAAACCTCACCTTACCATTTCTTATAATTTGAGCATAAGCATCACTCCCTACAAAAAGTAAATGTGTCATCATAGTTTCTCTAAAACGAAACTTGTCATTTCAGGATTTGGTTCGTCGTAGCAGCACCTTATATAATGGGTGCTCTATTGCTTTTTCAGTTCCTGTATCGGTTCTAAGGTATACATGAAGTGGCAAACTTGCAACTGTTTCCAGATAAAATACGCACACAGTATATACTGCGGTCATCTGCATAGTTGAGCGTTCATTTACTCTTCTACCAGATGAAGAACCGCCCATTAAAAAGCTATATACACTCCATTTGTTCTATTTATAGGCTTATCATGACTTTTTAAATAGTCCACTTATTATTCCCATCTCTTCCTCCTAATTTCTGTATCAAAAAGCACCTGCTGTAATTAGTAGATGCCTTCTCAATTTTTGTATTCCCTAAATTCCTGCCATTTTTAGTGATTTCTTACTTTCTTTTACATAAAAGGTTGCTCTTCCTTTGCCATGCCTTTCAATGTACCCTTCCACAGTCAACTTCCTAAGCATATTTTCGATTGTCGCCTTTCCTACACTTGGAACTAATTCCATCATATCGCTTTTAGTAAATTTACCTAATTTACTATCAATTTGCATTTCTCTCAAGTTCGATTGTGTGCACTTTTTCGTCTACATAATCAACTCTTTCCTCAAAATCAATATAAGCAGCTAATATCGTTCTAAGAATATATTTTATAAATGGCAAATGATCTTCTTTGTTTTCATACCAACCTATCCCACTTTTTCTATAGCCATATAATAACTGTCTTTATTTTTCTGATCTTACTTTCTAAAGCTGATGTATTTCCCAATTACATATCCTTGTCTGTATAGCAAGAGAGTTGTTAATAAACGACTCATTCTTCCATTTCCCATCATTGAAAGGATGAATACAAAGAAAAATCATGAGATAAAAATTGGAATTAAAAAGCAACGAATCCACGTCTTTTTGTCAAAATGCTATATTCAATTCATTGCAAATTTGCTCAATTGCACCTGGTGTTTCTATATGGGGATAATGGCTTAAACCTTTCAATAGTATTACCCTCTTTATCCTTTTCCACAATAGAATTCTGCGTATTTTTATATCTACCACCAATTCCCTTTTTCACTATACTTAAATAGGGCTCTATAAAGTTGTAAAATATAGTTACTGCTGATTGGAATATATTCATAACTTTCATGAAATCATATTTAGTACATCTCTATATCCAAGAATTTCTTCTTCATCCCTATTTCTAGGAGTTGTTTTTGATTCATTAACTCTTTTATTCTGACTGATGTAGTAACAATTCCTCTATTCTATTAGAATCCTCTACGCTTTGAATTTTGTAATCTCTACTAATTTATCTAAAACAGCAGGTTTGCGTGTCAAAAAGTTCTTGTTTTTCCTTTGTGCTCATGAATTTGTGAAAGAAGATTTATAATTTCACTATCCCACTTACTTCTTGCTAGATTTTTCATAATTAAAAACCCTCATTCGCCTATCTCCTTTTTCTTTCGCCTAATTATAGCATATTTTTAGGCGATTGTTAAGAGCTTGAGCGATTATTTATACTTGTCACTTTCTTCGTAGCAGTTATAAAAGACAACGCACAAAAAGCAAGTCTTATCTTTACACAAATAAAATGCCCCTACTTTAGTTGTCAACACATATGTTACACTTTAGGTTATACTTTTCATGAGAGGACTCCTTTAGTACTTGAAAGTTTGTGGTAAAACCTATTGTACCAAAAAGTTCTCTCTATTTATTTCTGTATATGTCCATCACATCACACAAGAATCAGTAATGTGATAAAAATAAAATCAATTCCTTTTGGTGTGGTTGTATCATTGGGAACGTAGAATGAATGGTAACTGGTAGTTTATGTTCTCTGACATATTTTTCAGAACTGGAAGTAACCAATAATATTGCATCCATTGAATCATATCTTTTCCTCCGATCGAATTTATTGTACATGGACTGGAAGTATTAATTTTGAAGATGTCATAAAAAGTATAGAAATCTGCATGTTTTGGCATCTATCGTAAGGAGAAAACAGTATGTTAAATATTTCGCATTAGAAGATGAGTTGTTACAACAGTCTCGTATCGAGAATGTAATACAGAACTAATCGTTCATCATTACAATGTAAACCTCCGAAGATTTTTGACAAACCTCATCAATTAGTGGAAGCAATCACTGAAAGAGGATCACATCAAATATTCTTCCTAGACATTGAAATCAAAGGGCAAGAAAAGAAAGGTCTGGATATCGCAGAAGAAATTGGAAAAGAAAGACCCAAATGCGACAATTGTGTTTGTTACGACTCATTCAGAGTTTATGCCGATTACTTTCAAATACAAGGTAGCTGACTTGATTTTATTGATAAATTGCTCTCTGAAGAAGAGTTTGCAGAGCGTATCTATTCCGCTATCGAATATACGATTGAAAAACTGGAACAATAGTTTTCCGAAGACGCTTTTACTTTTGAAACCGCGATGGCTTATATTCAAGTACCGTTCAATAATATTTTATACTTTGAGACTTCTCCAAACGATACATAGGGTGATTTTACATACAAAAAGATGAGCGATTAGAGTTCTACGCAACCATTACGGAGATAGAGGAAAACAGATCCACGCCTATATCGTTGTACTGGTCTTTTGTGGTAAATCCTGCTAATATTGGTGAAAAATCGATAAAGAAGATTGCTTTATTCGAAAATAATGATAGTTGCTTGATTTCTGTGATGAAAATATAAAGGCCTTATTGAAAAAGTAAAACACTAAAATGTTAGGATGATTTGATGGAATTATTTTTAAATGTATCGAATGTTTATTTAAAAATACTGACACAGATGCTGATTTTTAAACAGATTAGGTGAATATCCAATCAAATGGAAATGGTTCGTAACTAATACTCAGCTCGCATTTGTTGGCCTTTTTATTAGTAGTGCCACTGATAGCTTATTTTTGGTTCTTTTTATTATGTATATGTATACTGCTACTTATTAATAAAGGTCAGAATCAGAATAATGAATTTGTTTTATGGTTTTGTATCCAGTTATTGTTAAAGTCTATTTGGTCGTATGTTGAGCTATAATGTGTTTCCAATGTTAGAATTACAGTATTTAATGAAGACGATTAGTGGATGATATTCTGATTGAATTGCTCATTTTCCCAACGTATTTACTCATTATCCGTTCATTAAAAATTGACTTTAAAGATTTAAAAGAAGGATTTAAGCGTCAATATTTTAATAAGATTTTACTGATAATTAATCTATCGATGATACTCTATATCATCTTTAGTTTCTTTTAGCTTGTTGTTTTAAGAAATCAATTGATGATGCAGATATGTGAGAGGACACCTTAATAATCTTTATATTATTTTATTTTTCATTATGCTCTTATATGTTAATGCAACTTCGAAAGAAAAACTCGAACAAGAAATTGTAGTGCAGAAAGACCATCAGTTAAGAGAATTATCGAATTATAGTCATCATGTTGAATCTCTTTACAGTGAAATTCGTAGCTTTAAAACATGATTATCTCAATATTTTAACGAGCCTGAAACTAGAATAGAAAATCAAGACTTGCATGCAATTCAACGTATTTATGAGGATGTTCTGAAAGAAAGTGGAAAAACTCATTTTACGATAAAAATTTGATATCGCACGGCTTAGTAATATTGAAAAATGATGCAGTTAAAAGTGTATTATCTGCAAAATTGTTAGAGGCACAAAATAAAGGGATTGATATTACAGTTGAGGTTGAAGAACCGATAGATGATTTTAAGATAGAAATTTTAGATTTTATAATAATTTTATCAATTCTCTGCGATAATGCGATAGAAAAGTCAAAAAGCTAAACCCTCTAATCTTTCCGTAGCATTAATTAAGAGTGAAACGGCATTGATTGTGGTGGTTGAAAAATACGACCAAGCTGAGAAGGTGGATGTGAGTCATTTGTTTGAATGCGGTATCTACAAAAAGGAGACATCGCGGTCTTGGACTCTATAAATTACAACAAATCATGGATCGCTATCCAAAGTGTTCAATCAGCACTAAAAGTGCAAACTACTAATTTTTCTCAAACAATTACTTTTTATACAATAAATGAACTTTATCTAAACTAAATAGTGATTGCTATTTAGTTTTTGTGCTTTTCATGATAAAAATACCAAGTTCGTGACATTTCAGTGACTGTTTTTGATAATTTGATTTTTGTGGAAGCAGATATAGAACTAAATTACATAAATAATAAACAGTCTGAGGCTTATATGTTTAAAGTATCAGAAATCAAGAAGTCATTTAAAAATAAAGAAGTTTTGAAAAGGGGTTTCCTTCTCGATAGAAGAGGAGATAAAGTTGCCTTTACTTTGGGAATAATGGGGGCAGGGAAAAAGTACACTACTAAAGATTATAGCCGGTCAACTGCAAGCAAATGTAGGGCGCATCGAAACACCCTTTGATTTTCAAACGGAAATTGGCATGATGCTGCACAAGGAGATATTTTGATTGATGATTTGAAAGTGGGTGATTTAGTATTGCTCAAAATGCTATATGAATCAATTGAAAGATGTTGATATCGAGCATTACTGAAAAATGGTGGAATTAGAGGAATATAGGAATCAATATGTAATGGGCTTTTCCGAGGACAAAAAGACGTCTCTCATTATTATTAACGATTTTAAATGAACCGCGACTAATCTTTCTTGATGAACCAACTACGGAATGGATTTAGAGTCTGTTGATAATTTCTGGCATCTTTTAGAAGATCAAAAACTACGTCGGTGGTCGTCACTCACGACTTTCTAACTAAATTGATCATTTCTTTTACGAAAGTACTGATTTTTGAGGATGGTCGCATTGCTGTACAGGAAAAATGTAGAAGATATTCACTGCGATGGCTAAACAATCGAACAGTTCTATAGAGAACAAGTGAAAATGGAGGAATAATGATTTATGAAACTATTCAATTAAAACAAGTCCTTGACAATAAAAGATTTTTATTATTTACAATATTTATTCCAGTTATATGGTATGTGTGTTTCTATACAATATTCAACAAAGGAATCACACCAAATATAATGCTTGGTATTGCTGTATTTATTGGGATTATCGAGGAATAGTCTCGCTACTTTAGCAAACGGATTTCATCAAATATTGATTTTTATCATTCGAATCAAAGTTTTCTAAATATACCGTAAAAATTATTTACTTGACCAATCTCTTACAATTGGTGCACAACACCTTAATTTTTGTTGTGGTATTAGCTGTTGGCGTTATCTTTTTAGCTTTCCACTAAATGGTCAATTAGTCGTTCAATTTTTCTTACTAAGCGTTATGGGCATTTATTTTAGTATTATTGTTTTGTAATTGAGTTAGACTCGATAAGAAAATTATTGATACGGTCAGCTTTCCAGTAATTATTTTAGCTTCTATGACAATTATTCCATTTGCATCTCTTGGTGCTGAAGGAGGATTCATGGAATTTATTAGTAAAGCTCAATGATTTTCCCAGGATACTATTATACCCAATATCAGGAATGCTTAACTACTAACGAATATTGATGTCAAAGATGTAGCACTCTTCATTGGAGTATTTATCTTGAATGTCATTCCACTATACTTCCTATGTCCCTAAAGTGAAGTTAGCTACTGTAAATAAAGTAGAAAAGAGCCGGTAACTAGAAAATGTTACCGGCTCTGTGCTAGCACTCCTAAATTATCAGTGTGAGTAAAAATTCTCCATAGGGATATGATTGATTTGCAGTCTTAATATATCACACTATGAAGGAGGAATTTATCATTCCAAATATTGATTTTACCACTTATGCTTGATGAATTACACAGCCATGAGTTATCAAGACGTAATTCAAGTTATCTTTGTATATTAGTAGATAACGAAAGACGAACCGTTTGGAATTTACTTGATTCAAGAAGCAAAATGGTACTTTCTATTCTTTCTCTAATATACCAAGGAAGAACGACTTAGAGTAAAATATGTTACTATTGATATGTGGAACCGTATAAAGATGTTGCAAGAACATACTTTCCTAACTGCGTAATAGCTGTAATCCTTTTCCATGTCATAAAAGCATCTTACCCAAGGTTTTGAGCGCCTTAGAATAGACTTAATGAATATGTCACCATATGGTTCAAAATGCATATTATCTGCTTAAGAAATGGAGCCATCTTCTTACAAATTTTATTCAAAGTATTTGTCCAATTTTTATTAAGTAATCCGCTTTTGATGTTTTGCCATCACTATCCTTCATCCTTGTCAAAATTACTGCTCATAAGAGTTGCTTTCCTTTAGGTTTGGAAATTTACAGTAGCTCTGTCAAGGTTATTTCATTTGATCAAAGCTTTCATCTTCTCCGTCCCATTGCGAATAATATTCATATACACTACTGCCGTTCCATATGATTGTTTCTACATAAGGTGTAAGCCTCTTTTGAACTTTGCAAATTCTCAAAGAAATTCATTGCAGGTTCAATTATGGTATAATCCCTCTGTATCAATCTCTTCTTCTCTGTAACTCGTCGGCAAAATCATAAATATCAAATTCCGGTTTAAGTAGCTTAAGGTCATACATCAAAACTTGAATAATCGCTAGTTTGAAATTTAGATTATCGAAACGAAGCGTATCTTCCGTATTTTCTTCGCTGATAGGGGTCAAATTAGGCTCTTTTTGTATCGCTATTTTCATGCTTATTACAAGCTTTGACGCCTCCCGATTTAAGGCTTTTGTTCTTATATATAGATGCAACCGTTACAGAGTATTATTATAGTAGGTAGGCATACAAAATAAACCAACAATAACGTAACTCCCAGATAATTATTTCTTGTGTGACTACCTTTCAGAAATATTATTCATAAAATCACTTTGTCTTTGTAAGAAGAGCCCTCCACCTAGCATCAATAGCAAATAAGCTCTAAAGCAAAAATCCGAATATGATTATTACCACTTTTGCTATTTTCCTACATATTTCCATTTTCATTTTCAAATTGATTAATTCGGCATTTGGTATATTAGAAAACCATTTTTGCTCGTTCTTCTTTCTGTCATAAATATTTTCTCTCTAAAATTTTAATTTTATTATTTCTATTGTTTACTTTGAAGCCACAACTTACACATCCCAAAATTTGCATTTATCTCACCATTTTAATAATTATATTAGATCTCATATGTCAGGACTTCAATTTGCAGTAGCTATTTTGCAGCCAATCAAACTTCACCTTGCTCGTTTTCTTTGGCGTGCCTTGCGTGAAGTACCATCTTTTAGTTTTGCGTCAGTGCCTAACTTAACTAAAAAGGGTAACTGCCTCCACATGGAACGATGAACACTAAGTATGTATTATTGACATGTTCTCATGTGGATTTTTCTTTTCTCTGCACATCTCCCGATTCTATAAAAACGGCACCATATACACAGGGATATAATTAATGCCATTTTTCCCACCTCTATAATCCTTCGTATGAACAACGTATTTATCTCTTATGCGACTACTGAATTTTTCTACAAAAGTGTCCAGCGATTTATGATTTCTATAGTTTCCTGACTTAACTTCCACCGGACATATTTTATCGCCTGTTGATATTATAAAGTCGATTCATGCAAATGATTTGAAGTTTCACTCCCATTGTATAATAAAAAGTTTATGTCCTTTAGCAGTTAGCATCTCGAGCGACTGCGTTCTCATCCTCCATACCCCCAGGTTTGCCTCCAGTTTATCAGCAGCAGTTTATTATAGATTACATTTTCAGTGTGCCTTTACTCTCTGAAAGCAAGAGTCACAAACAATCCTACATCAGATGTAAAGCATAGCGTCCCGCATCCTTCTCAAGCGACATTCCTACACTTGGATTATTAGCATGATATGCAACAGCACTGTATATGAACTCAACATATCAGGGATAGTTCCCTTTCATTTGTTCTGATTTTATGCCAGCTCTAGCATTTTGCCGCTAAACTCTCGATGCATTACCGCTAAGGCTAAGCTGGAATTGCATCGTGAACATCTCCCGCAAGGCCTGTCCCATCTATTTTTGTGAAATCTTCCTCGTATAAATCTACAATTTCTCTAGCTTCATCAACTGCCTGCAATTATTGTCGCAAATATGTTTCAACTGCCTGGGGCATACCGCCAACAAGCATATACAGCCTGAAAATACGCATCAGACTCCTATGCGTATTATTATCGGCCGGTCTTTTATTATTTCATCAGAATTCGAATTGTATCTGCGGTTACTTCATTCCGATTGCCCACAGAAATTCTTTCAAAAATCCATGGGTACTCATATCTATTTTATGTTCCTCGCTTGGTATGAAATATCCTTCGTATTCTTTCTTATAGACAAAAGTGAACCCGTCTCTATATATTTATATCTTCCGTCCTCAACAAGATACTTAATAGCCTGTCTTGCCTTAGGCAGAAACTGTACCTCATCAAATATGATTACCGATTCCTGCTCATACAGTCTAACACCAGTCAGCTGTTTGCAGTTGGAGAAAGATCCAGGACTATACAGATCCTCGAATAAGCTATTGATGTCTTTACTGGTACGACAAAATCAAGCATTATATGATTTGAATTCTTTACTTTGCAAACTCCTCGACAATCGTTGATTTTTCCAACACGTCTAGACTCCCTCTTATCAAAAAGTGCATACTTATCGCTTTGATTGTTTTTCCATTCAGAAATTTCCTTATATATTTTTCCTTTTAAAGACTGTTGTCCCCATGTACATCACCTCACTATAATGATTTTATACCAAATCCCGTTTACATAAAAGCGAAATATGCCTTAAATCCCATTTTAATATTTTTCGAATTTTCTCAAATCCCTATTTGGTAGTCATGCTTGTAACATCTGCTTTTCTAAAAAGATATTAAACTGAGAGACTGAAATAGCCGGAATGTTTTCCAGTTTCCCTGCTTTATCTTAATATATAACATTCTAATCATAACCACTTCAAAATAGTGGTTTTCTCTATAATTTCCTAAGCCCAATAGTTACTAGGCCTTAGCGTCTCAAGGCGCTATCTTTCTCTTTGTTCAAGCTACATTTGCCATTTGCCTCTTTGACTGCACCTCAAAGGTGCTCTCATCTTTGTGCGGATCTTTCAGTGCTCTTTCACACTGAAGTTTATATGTCAACCCAGTCGTAGCTTCTACTCGCTCTCTATATATATACGTTGATATGATAATTACCAGTATCAAAAGGTCTGTGTTTTTCTATGAATGACAGACCCTAAATAATACCATAGCAATTACCTCCATTATTTAATCCATCTTTTCAGCCTTCACAAACAAAGATTTGATTAAATCACGTCACTACTCTTTTTCAAAATAGTAAGTATCCTTGTTGCAACAAATGCTCTATGCAGCAAAGAACAAAAGTTAATCAGACCAGTCCTACTGCCCACAGAAACTTTGAAAGGATAGCAGATAATGCTTTCATTTAGTTTGTGCTTCGCTCATTTTCCATTTTCGATATCTCTCCACAAAGAAGCTGTTCCGAGACAAAATACAGGAGTACTGTTCCTAAAATCACTGCTGGCCACAAATGTTCCATATCCAACAATCATTCGTCCCTTGCTCTCATAATTTCCTATAATCCAAATCATATCATTCCACCACGATTACAGCAAAAGAGACTGCATGAGTAAAGTGTCCTCTGACAACGCAATTAAACCAATAAGCTGTTCCTGATGTGTAAATACGCCTTCTTTTTCCACTAGTCCATAAGAATACTCAGCAGTAGCAGCCCATCTGTAAAAGCTAACTCCTGGAGCAATAAATCCTCCCTATAACTGTGGCTGTTGCCATAGCAAATGCTACTGCCATGTATATGACAATTTCAATTTGCAGGTAAAAATTCCGATTGTAATAAAATCACAGCCATTCAATTTGTTTTCATGTAGAGTTCTCCTAATAAATTTTCCATTGTTACTATCAGAAAGAGCAGTCATCAAAAACTCCCATAAGTCCAATCGGTGAGTCTGTTTTCTAGACCGCAATTTCAGATTAAATGCTAACCCACGCAACCATCACTATCAAGTCCTCTAATAGAGTGCACCGAGCTGACCAGTTCATCTGAAATCTAATCATTCTCATTAAAAGCGGAACAAGCGTATGTTTCCATATATTTGGTGGATGTAGCAATGGGGATCTGCTTGTTACGATTCCTCGAATCTTCATATTTTCTTTTAATGCCTTTGAGTTCCTATGTTTTATAGTTGGTACAAACCTAAACAAAAACACTTTTCAAGGGTATGCAATGCTTCTTGGTACTTTCATTCTAGTTTAACACACTTCAAAGCGTTTCACACTTACTTGTAGTCTTTTAGTTTATATATCCATGAAACACCCAGCAATTAAGGTCGTTCTTGATAGCAATACGTAACTGA
>BNJT01002442.1_pt1:110000-123978 | contig 123978 bp, 92 predicted proteins | sample 8540491 | NCBI WGS metagenome assembly BNJT01 (sample SAMD00202455, study PRJDB9452) | human saliva metagenome | host: Homo sapiens | reverse complement strand
GACCTTATAACGCACTAAAAAAAGCGAATTATTGCTTTCTATTGTATAAATATTAACTCTTCATTTTCTTCCTAAACTCTGTGGGAGACATTCCAAAAGCACGTCGGCAAAACTTACCAAAGAAAGAAAGGTTTGGAAAACCTAAGTCATCGCATATTTCCTTAACACTTCGTTCTGTATTTAATAGGTAATAGCGAACATCTGCCTCGGTATATTCACGTACCCACTGCAAAGCTGTCTTGCCAGTAACTTCACGACATACCTTGGATAGGTAGTTCGGCGACACACAAAGCTCCTGTGCGTAGGTATCGACTAACTGATGCTTAACGTGACGACTACTGAGCAACTCCAAAAAACGATGAAAGAGTACCTTCTGCTGCCCTTCTTTCGTCGCATTATCCTCCATCTGAGGTAATGCAGCCATCATCATCTCAAGATAATCAAAGAGAATACTACGTAAGAGCGACTCCACCACCTCTTTATGATAACGACGTCCATGCTGTTGAAGTTTGAAAGCAAGAAGACTTACATAGCCTGCAAATTGCTCTCGATCTTCTTCATTAGTTAAAATATGATTATTCTTATAGATGTATAAGCATCTATCCCACTCTTCAACATGTGCACCCAACAAACGTTTAACAACATCTGCAGCAATAATTGCAAGGTCACAACGTACATCTGGACTTCCCATGTGATTGCTCAAACGAGTATGTGGAGGAAGAATTAGTGCTTCGTAAGTATTCAAACTTCGTCGAATACCATTAACATCAACTTCCATTCTGCCTTTATCACAGGCAAGAATCATATATCCATCTACAGATGTGGTATCGAGGTCTGCCAAATTCTCAAACGTAGTGATGAACTGGATATTTTCATCCTCATAATTATATGTTATGTGTTCCATATCTGCAAAGTTCGCCATATTTTCCTTTATTTTAGTGTTCCAAAATCGATTGATACTACCCTATTTTATATTACAACGTAAATCTACCACTTTTGTTATATTTTAGATAACTAAACATTGAAAAGAAACCTATACCTTTGCAACGTCAACAAAAAAAAGAAACAATTAAAAACAAAGAATATGGAAAAGAAAGTTATTCTCCTCACTGGAGCAAGCAGCGGTATCGGTTATCAGACAGCAGAGTTTTTAGCTAAGCAGGGACACATTATATATGGTGCTGCTCGTCGAGTTGAAAAAATGGAACCATTAAAAGAATATGGAGTAAAGCCTATCCAGCTTGACGTGACTGTTCAGGAGAGCATTGACAAAGCTGTAGAGTCTATCATCGAGGCTGAGGGACGTATTGACGTTTTAGTTAACAATGCTGGATATGGTTCTTATGGAGCTATTGAGGATGTTACAATTGAAGAAGCAAGAAAGCAGTTTGACGTTAACATCTTTGGTGTTGCAATGCTCACAAAGAAAGTATTACCTTATATGCGTAATCAGCATAGCGGTACTATTATCAATATAGCCTCTATTGGTGGTCGACTCACGACCTATTTTGGCGCATGGTATCACGCTACAAAATATGCACTTGAAGCCTTTAGCGATGCACTTCGTATGGAAACAAAGGGATTTGGTATTAAGGTAAGTATTATCGAACCGGGCGGAATCAAGACTCCTTGGGGATTCATCGCAGCTGACCACCTTGCTGAAAGTGCAAAGGGTGGTGCTTATGAAGCACAGGCTACAGCAACCGCAAATGGTATGCGCAAGCAATACGAAGGAAACATGATGTCTAATCCTATCGTTATCGCCAAAGCTATATCTCGCGCTGTTAACAGTAGATGTCCTAAGACACGTTATACTGTGGGCTTTATGGCTAAACCGTTAGTATGGCTCCACAGCTGGCTCCCTGCACGTTGGTTTGATACACTAATGATGCGTGCAAGCTAAATATATTGAAGAGTTAACGCTCTAACAACAATAGGGGTGTATCAAAACGACTGTTAGCAACAGCTCGTTTTGATACACCCTCATTACTTTATTTGGACTAAATTCTACAAGATATGTAACAAAAAAGTCATTTCTAAAAAATGATATATGCTTAATTCGATTCTTATTAAGGCTTAATTAGCTTGCAAAAGATGCCCTTTAAGGACCTAACTAACGCCCTTTTGAAGTCCAACAAAGCACCTTTTCTTGCACTAAACCATAACTTACTGATTACAGGATAGTTACAAACGTAGTCAAAATATCATTTTTTTCGATAAAAACAAGTAGCAGAGTTAATTGTTTTGTAATAAAATTTCTTCACCGCTATTTTATTAATCATACCTTTATTAGGTATCTTCTCCAGAAATAAAAAGCTAATTTCACATTACCTAAAACAAAAAAATAGGCTGTATCACGATAATACAGCCTATTTTTCTAATATTCGTCTTCATTCCACAAGAAATCGTCTTTTGAAGGATAGTCAGGCCAAATATCCTCGATACTATCATAGACATCCCCTTCATCTTCAATCTCCTGAAGATTCTCAAGAACCTCAAGTGGTGCACCTGATCGCATTGCATAGTCAATCAGCTCATCTTTTGTTGCAGGCCATGGAGCATCCTCCAGCTTAGAGGCCAATTCAAGTGTCCAATACATATTCTTATTTTTTTACATGATTCTTAGTGCGTGCAAAAGTAACATTTATTTTCTTATCTGCAAGTATTTTTCCATGTTTTTTCACTTGTGCCACTATCTTTATTCAAATAACGTGACAAAATGAAGAAATAATCTGATAATCTGTTGACAAAGATAAGGATTTTAGGTGAAACTGTTGCCACATGGGATAAAGCAACGATACGACGCTCAGCACGACGACAAATCGTACGACAAACATGACTTTGAGCTGCTGGAATGATACCCCCTGGCAAAACAAAATGGTGCTGCACAGGGAGTTGGGAAGATAGTTCATCAATATTTACTTCAAGCTTTCTAATTAAGTTTTGAGTACTAATAAGGTCTTCTGCCTTTCTTTCAGCACCGGCAAGCTCGCCTCCAATTACAAACAGTTCTTCTTGAATTTCAACTAACAACTCTATGAGTCTAGTAACAAAACCTTTAGAGGAGTCTACTTCTAACAATGAGATAAGCAACCCTATATTTGCATTCAGTTCGTCTAATGTTCCGTATGCTTCTACTCGCATATCATCTTTTGATAAGCGACTGCCATCACATAAGGAGGTCATACCCTTGTCACCTGTCTTCGTATATATCTTCATAATAGTATTACATTTCTAAAGTTTAACCTTGTATTTTCAAAAATTCACTACGTATGATTGCTTTACCATATCATTATTCAGGAACAACACTCCACAATAGTATAAATCAAAGCTAATGCCTGTACGAGTATCAGAAACAAGTTCTGCCCAATAGGCTTTTGCCTCCTTATCCCGCTTGATATTTTCTATAACCAAAACACATGTTGAGGAAAGATAATCTAATGCCTTATCTATAAGTAAACGATAATTCTCAATAAGCGGAATACGAACTATACTATACTCACCAGCATTTGAAAAGATTTGAAGTGTTTTTTCTTCCGTTGTCTCTTTTGTAACCTTATAATATCGAGCCTTTTGACAACCTGCAGTTACGTAAGTTTTATAACACGAAGATGCTGGGTAACAATCAACAAATGTGTAGGGGTTGCTGATAATTGGCTAAACGGAAATAAAGCTTACACAGCTTGCGAGTTCTCCTATCAATTCCATTTACCTGTTTATCAAGCTGCTCATACTTATAATAAGGATAATGCTCATTCACCACATAACGAATAAAGCGGTATGCCCAAGGTGACTGTACGCCAAACCCTCTCGAATAGCGCGCACGTCTTACCCAAACTATAAATCGCCTAATGAAGTATAACATAATGAATTAATGTGGTTGACAAAGTTAATAGTTTTTTCCTTATTAGAGAAAGAATAGATGCAAAAAAACCATGATTTTAGAACTTTTCACTCAATCTTAACAAACGCAACCCTTTACACATAAAAACAATTAACTGTTTTATCTATAAAATTATATTAAATATCAAATTATTACACACACTTCTTCCAAAAAATGCTAATAAGTCGCAAAAGTTTTATACCTTTGCATCGCTTTTTTAAAGAAAAAGCTACTATATATTAGTAATACAAAAACAGAACGATTTTTCTATCTGACAGGATAATCAGGTGAAAAAAATTGTTTTCTACAATCTTTAATAACCACTGAGTCTACAACGCTGTATACTCAAGTAAACAATATAATTAAATATTACATTTTATAAATGAGAACAAAACGACAACTTGTAAAAGAGGCTTATATCAAGCCTTCTGCCAAGGTTTTTGAATTGGCAGAAAAGAGTTTCATCATGGCAACAAGCCCAAATGTACGTCCTGGAGGTGATGCAGGAGGCAACATAAGAGTAATAGACGCAACAATAGATGACGAAGACACTGAGATTGAAGGTTAAGTCATCCATACATAGTAAAAATCTAAGATATTTCAAATTATAGAAGTATGAAAAATAAATTATCAACATTGTTGTTGGCTGGTGTAGCTACTTTGACAATATTTTCTTGTGTCGATAATGACAATTTGAATGAGAATAACGGAGATAATGACGCATTAGTTTCATTTGGTGTGAACGATGTTCAAACACGTGCTATTGCTGTAAGCGGTGGAAGTTTGACACGTGGAGCAATTAATCCTTATCTTTCATCAGAAGATCTTGCACCACAGAAATTGGATGTTAAGGGCGCTGACGCTGAAAAACTCTGCATTATTGAGACAACTGTAGAGGGTGTTAATCCTGTTCAGGCAGATGCTCAGACACGTGCTAATGTTATTAAAAACATTACAGAGAACTTCTCTGCTTCTGGTCATCGTGGTACTACTGAAGCTAATATCACAACTAAGCCTGAATGGTTCTACAATGAGCCAACCTTGAGTAATGGTAAGCTTGTTACACCAAGAAAATGGAGTTGGGCAATTCCTCACGCTCGTTTTTATGCTGTATTCCCACAGGTTAAGGATGAGTATACTAAGATTAAGCTTTCTCCAGAGTCTTATGAGGGTAGCCCTTATATTGAGTTTGAGGCTGAAACAGATGTAACAAACCAGAAGGACTTGATGACTGCTTGTTCTGGTCATGTACACTATTCTGTTCAGGGTACTGCTCCAAGAACTGACTTAGATTTCCGTCACGCACTGACTGCTATCAAATTTGCTGTTGGTCAAAACCTTTCTATCAACAAGACTATAAGCAAGATTGAGATCCGCAATGCTTTGAGCAAAGGTAAATATACACTTTCTGACAAGTTTGATGGTACTGGTGCTAAATGGGAGAACTTAAGTGACGCAAAGACATTTAAGCTTGAAGGGCTTGCTGTTAGCACTAATCAGAACCCTAACGCAGTGCTTACTGGTAATGATGGTGACAATTATACCTTCTATATGATTCCTCAAGAGCTTACAGGTAAGAATATTACTGTATATGTTGAGTTCACTGATGGTTCTAAAATTGAAAGTACACTAAAGGGTTCATGGTTGGCTGGTACTACCAAAACTTATAAACTCAGCGAGAAGAACTCAACATGGGAATATACACTTGAAACAACAAACCCAGCAAGCGTAGCATACAATCAGGACAAGTCAAACGACTATTTTGTTACAAGTTACAGAAATGCTCCTGATGGAACAAAGCAGCCTGTAAAGTGGAAGGCTGTTGGCTACGAGGAGTATGACCGTACAACTGACAGCTGGACTAACTTGGGTACCAACAAACCTTCTTGGTTGACAGCAATGTCTAAGGAGAGTGGTGATGGTGGTGCAACTGCTGAGTCTGGTAAAGCAACTATTACAAAGGCTGACTTAAAAGACCGCCTCACAGAGTATAATAAGGTTCTGCAGACTGCAACAGAGAAAGGTGCAGCAGGCAACTACTACAACTTGTCAAATGCTAATGGCGCTGATGCAATCCAGAACACTGCTAACAGTTACTTGATTTCTGCTCCTGGTTACTATCGCATCCCATTGGTATATGGTAACGCTGTTAAGGGTGGTGCTACAAATGAGAGTTCATATAAGACTGCTCACACTGGTGCTAATGTTTTGAGTAATTTCAAGGATCATTTAGGAAATGAAATCACTACTCCTTACATTAATGTACAGAATACGGCTAACCCTGCAACACAAGCATCTATCGTTTGGATGGACCAGCAGAATCTTGTTGACGGTTTGAGTGTTACAAACAATGGCAACAAGTCATTTGTTAACTTCCATGTATCTGCAGCAAATATTAAGAATGGTAATGCTGTTATCGCTGTTAAGAGTGCTGATGGTACTATTATGTGGAGCTGGCACCTTTGGTTTGATCATAGTGATGCGTTGAGTACAATTGAAAGTACCAACCATGATGGTAACAAGTTTAAGTTTACAAAAAACATCCTTGGCTATACATTATATAAATGGCAAGCTACATCTTATGAGTCAGCACGCGCTGCACGTATGAAGATTGAACAGGAATTAGGAAATGGTGAGAAGAAAACTGCATACATTACTATCACACAAACTCCATACGCAGAAAGAATATATTCTACAACATTCTATCAGTTTGGACGTAAGGATGCTTTCCCTGGTGTAGACATAAATAAACTCTATGGCGGCACTATTGTTGAAAATGCAGGTGACGACATGTCTATTAAAAATTCTATCCAGAATCCAGAGAAATTCTATACTGGTGATGTTTCTTGGGCTAATAATTATAATCAATATAACTTATGGTCAATGGAAACTACAGTGCTAAAAGATCCAACAAATGTTCTTGTAAAAACAATTTACGACCCATGTCCAGTTGGTTTCCACATGCCTCCATATAACGCTTTCACAGGTGTAACAACAACTGGTAATAATGCAATCTATCAACCTGGAGAAATAAATGCACTTGGCAACTGGGATCAGGGTTATCACTTCTATACCAAAGATGCATCGTCACCATCTACAGTCTACTTCCCAGCTATCGGTTCACGCTCCTATAGCACAGGTGATTTGTTCAAAGTCGGTGGTAAAGGTATTTATTGGAATGGTATCGCTAATGGTACTAAAACAGGAAGATGTTTACAATTGAGAAAGATGACGTAAGACCGCTGATGGAAATTACACGTGCTGCTGGTGGCTGTGTCCGTCCTGTAGCAGAATAATAAATCCTCTGTAATAATAAGAGAAATAATACTATAAACAAAAAGCAGTAACATTCTTTCGGGATGTTGCTGCTTTGTTTTTTTATAAGTTGTTAAGAGATTGACAAAGAAGATAGAAACGTAATAATGTAAGATATTAAAAAGAGGCGTAATGGACATTTGGTAGGCTGAAAACCTCTCGGGTTTTAGTAATGGACATTTGGTAGGCTGGTTATTCCAGCCTACTTTTTTGTATTTATGAATCCATCTATAAACTTCTTCTTGTTAGCTTCATTCAATCCATTATGATTATGTAGTGCTCTTTTAAGTTGTGAGTTAAATCCTTCCAACAGGTTTGTTGTATTAGGTATTTGCATATTCGGATACTCCTCACACGTATAGATCCATGGCAGATGTGTCTTAATAGAACGTCTTGCCGTTCTCAGCCTTCTGTGTGTATAAGTTGTCTTACCCGAGATTAGGAGAGTTCGTTCGTTTAGAAACTCTTTCCATTTATCACACCATTTATCAAAAAGCGGTTATAAACTCTTCTTTTCTCATAGAGAACATCCTTCTCATTAATGCTAACAGTTCAACGCCTGCAGGCAAATGTGGGTTGTTAGTAAGGAGTCTTCTAACTATCTGAAATTGGTGAAATTGACACATTTGTACGGGACAGAAACTTATAGCTTGTAAAAGTCCTACATGCCCATCACACACCACTGCTTTTTATCATAGTTCCACGCTCCGCAATATACCGAAGTCCATCAAGATAATCTCTGTTAGTTTCGTTTTTTTGACAAACTTGCGATAGAGTATTTTTGCCTGATGAAGCATCCTGAAACAGCATCACACCAAATGTCACGGAAAAAGTATGTTGTATCCAATATTATTACTGCAGATTTGGGGTAAGTAGCAGTAAAAGCTATCTACTACTAAGCTCAACCTACGTCGTATGGTTCGTTCTGAACATTTATAAAGAGTGGATGAGATCAGATATCGTTCGATTTGCCGTCAGATAGTCGTTCCATAGAGAAATATTATTTATACGCAGACCACCTTGAAATTGTCTACCACAATCCTTGCAGGAATACATCTGAACAGAACGGCGATGCCCATTCTTTTTTTAACATTTGAGCTATTACAGAAGATACAGTTTTTTTATTCATAGATTTTCAAATGTTGCAAAGGTAGTAAATAAAAGAATTCCGAGAGGTTTTCAGCCTACCAAATGTCCATTACGCCTAAAAAGACATCTGTCATTATATAAATATCTACAAGTAGTAAAAAAAATAGCACTAATAAAACTGGAATAAAAAAATAAATACTATATTTGCATAATAAACTATTGATAAACTCATACTATGCTAAAAAAAATCATTATCCTCATCTTTATAACTACAGCCACATTGCAAGTAAGTTACGCAGAAAGTGACAACTGTCTGAAATACGATTATAGCCGTATACTAATGAATAATAATATACTCGGCTATATTGGTAACGGACAACGACTATATATACATTTTGACACCATCTATAAAGACAAAGTGAAGACTGAGCTTTATCATGTTATTGGCAAAAGCCGCGTCAAAAATAACATCGCTTGCTTTACAGGTAATATTCACATCAGCAAATTTAAACAGCTTGATGCAGAATACTATCCTATCAACCGATACAAAATTATTGCAAAGTATGAATTTAAAGAAGATTCCACACAATATGGTACCGGAGTCTTCTCAGGTCGTTTAGAGTCTGACTTCTTCATATACAAAGACTCTGTCTATATGGATGAAATATATAGTGGAGTGGATGGCTATTATAATAATCAGTATGAAGGAGTGTGGAAATCATATAAAACTAATAACATACAAAAAGCAAATTTTGGTGTTGGGCGTATCCCTAACGACAATGGATTAGATGTTGGCAGTAGTGAGTTTATGGTTGAGCCTTCCAAACAACATCTTGGATGGGATTCCTATATGAACGTAATGACTCCAAATAATAAAAACTATCAGAGAGCTACTGCTGAAGAGCAACGGGAATGGTGGAAAATAAATAAGGAAAAATTAGTTACTTGGCAAATAAGTACAAAGAAAGAAAATAACTTTGCTAACATATATATCAATCATAAGTATCTCCAATCAGTACAGCTTACAAAGGCACAAATATACACAATTGAACAAGATGATTACAACTTTGACGGACAACGTGACATCTGTTTCTATCCACAGCAAGAATCTAAACCAATTATCTATCTATGGTCTACTGCTCAAGGTAAATACATAAAAGCAAAGTCTGATAGCATTAATAGCTATCCTATTATTGTTCAAGACTTAAAATTTATTGTCACTCAACAAAGTGATGATAACCAAAACTGTTATACATGGGAAATGTATCAATACACCAATAATAAGTTTGTTCTATACTCCAAACTCATAAGAGACTATACAAAAGGAATTTACCTCCTCGAAGAAACATTTGCGCCAAATGGTACCACACTCCGCACGAAGCACAACCCTACTTATGAACAACTAAATAAAAAATGGCAAAAATACTGCTTCTATGATTATCTTGACGACCTCTACAACGAGAAAGCAGGCTACAGTATAAGGGGGGTAAAACGAAATGTGTAAAAATGATATATGGGATAATCTACGTGTTGCTATTTGTATGAGCTTGTAAATCAATGATATACAAGAGAATATACGTTTATTAACACTGTAACGTCTTGCAAAACGAAATGTTACATTTGTGTTACATTTGTGTTACATTTGAGATGCGTTTGAACGGTATTTGAACGAAAAAAATGTTACATCGGTGATAAATAATTGTAACTTCTTATATGTAAATTACTTATATTCAAATATATCTTTTTATAATATCTTGACTGTTTTACGAAATAGGGTATATATAGTTACTTGAAACAAGCTGTAACTAATTGATTTATCAGTACTTGAACGTTTTTTTCGCTATTTATAAAAACAATTTGATTATTTTATATCTGATTTTTTTGCTGCTTACTTTATCTCTTTAATTGTTAAAATTGAGGTTTGTTTATCTATTAGTTTATACATTAGGGGAGACAATTCTTTTTTTAATAAAAAAAGTTAATACAAAAAAAGCACGTGTAAAAAAATATTACTTTGTGATAACTCTTTTTTTAGTATCCTTTTATTTTTTTCTACCTTTGTAAAAAAAGATGAGAAAAGGGAGAAGTGCAGAACTAATAGTAAGGAGAAATAATGCTCTTTGGGAACGTTGGCTTTATTGGACAGAAGATAAACGATTACGTTTTGATGATGCTGTCAGGAAACTTGCTAATGATGAGTTCTTTTTATCTGAAGAACGAGTTATTGGCTTGTTGCGTCAAATGATAAAAGAGAATAAAAAGGTAGTTCCTAAAAGTGGCTTTAAAGGATTTCGACTAAAATGTAATATTTAGTCGAAACCTAAGAGAACGGCAAAAACCTGCATGCTTTGCCGTAACAGGCATTTTTCTTTGTTTGTGGACAACTTATCAGCTTTTATTATCTTGTGAGCTTACAGGGCAAAAAAAGCAGGCTTTCTGTGCTGTTTTTCTGACAGGAATACTTACAGGGACGGCAAAAGCCTGCATACTTTGCCATAATAGACGTTTTTCTTTGTTTGTGGGCAACTTATCAGCTTTTATTATCTTGTGAGCTTACAGGGCAAAAAACAGGCTTTCTGTGCTGTTTCTCTGACAGGAATACTTGCAGGGACGGCAAAAGCCTGCATGCTTTGTCGTAACAGGCATTTTTCTTTGTTTGTGGACAACTTATCAGCTTTTATTATCTTGTGAGCTTACAGGGGCAAAAAGCAGGCTTTCTGTGCTGTTTTTCTGACAGGAATACTTACAGGAAAGGCAAAAAGCCTGCATGCTTTACCGTAACAGGCGTTTTTTTCTTTGTTTGTGGGCAACTTATCAGCTTTTATTATCTTGTGAGCTTACAGGGGCAAAAAAACAGGCTTTCTGTGCTGTTTCTCTGACAGGAATACTTGCAGGGACGGCAAAAAGCCTGCATGCTTTGCCGTAACAGGCGTTTTTTTCTTTGTTTGTGGGCAACTTGTCAGCTTTTATTATCTTGTGAGCTTACAGGGCAAAAAGCAGGCTTTCTGTGCTGTTTCTCTGACAGGAATACTTACAGGGACGGCAAAAGCCTGCATACTTTGCCATAATAGACGTTTTTCTTTGTTTGTGGGCAACTTGTCAGCTTTTATTATCTTGTGATCTTACAGGCAAAGGAAACACTTTGGAGAAACAAATAAGAAACGTGCAAAAAAATGCACGTTTCTTATAATCAATTGGTTAGATATAAATTTCACAGACTCTTTTCTTTGCCTTTTCGTATTTTGTTTCCGAGTCTTGATTAAAGTATGATGCTATCATATCAAACATTTGCTCGTCTGTAAACTCCATTTCTCCCATAAGGGAATGAAGGTAATAGTTATCGTCATGGTTTGTATAATCGCATCCTCTGGAGTCCAAATGCGATTCTGTTGTCTGCATATAGGAGTTAATAGCTTTTCGGAAACGTGTAACGTCTTCATAGGAAAATGTTTCACCCAACACAATAGCAAGATGTTCCTTGCCGTCCAAATTGATTTTTGCAATCATAACTGTAAATTTTAGGAAATGAAAAAAGGCACGCCTTAGGTGTCCTATGCCTTACAGAAAAGCATTGGGGCGTTTCCACTTGCCACACCATAGCGTGCAAAAATAATTTCTTTAATAAAGTCGTTGTCATTCTCTGTAATTTATAGGATATTGCAAAATTAGCATTTTTATTTGAACGGGCAAAGAAAAAACAGAAAAAAATATCAGAAAGATAATAATTTTATGACATTTCAGTGTTTTTACATAGTTTTTGCAACGTGTAATAAATGTAAAATGCAACATGGGTAAATACTTTAACAGACTGATAACAAGTGCAGATAAATGTACTATCTTGTTATATGGTGAAATAGGTGACACAGAAGTAAATGCAGCTGAAATCAAACAGGAGATAATGCAGGCTGAAAGTGCGGGCAAGCCTATTGAAATACGTATAAACTCATTTGGAGGGGAGGTGTTTACAGGTATTGCCATTGTACAGGCTATAAATGAATGTAAGGGAGATATAAGAATCTTTATAGATGGAATTGCAGCTTCAATAGCAAGTGTGATAGCAATGTGTGGCAAGCCTCTTGAGATGGGGCGTTATTCTCGCCTAATGATACATACCGTTTCCACAGGGTGCTATGGAACACAGAAAGACTTGATTAAGTGTGTTGAGGAAATGGGAAAAATAGATGCACTTCTGTGTGATATTATAGCACACAAGTGCCACAAGTCGAGTGAGGAAATACGTAATTTATATTTTGACGGCAATGACCATTGGTTTACGGCTGAAGAAGCCTTTAAACTTGGACTTGTTGATAATATATTTGATACTTCACCTATACAGGGAGAGCCGACAGAGGAAAATATTTACACCATTACAAACAGACTTCACGGCTTTACTCCAAAGGCTGATTATAAGGCGTTCAAAAACAAGTTGAGTGCTGTTTTATCACTTGATAAAAAAACGGATGAAAGAGATATCCTTAATGCTATTAACAAATTGCAAAAAAACAACAAAAATGTTGATTATTCAGGAATGATTAAGAATGCACTAAAAAAAGGATGGATAGATGATGCCGAAAAGAATGTGTTTCAATCACTTGCAAAGCATGACAGTGCTACATTTATAGCACGGTATGAAGCATTAAAGAAAAGTGACGATGCAAAGATAATAGAATTAATTTGCGATGCTGAAAGAAGTGGAAGAATAATGCCTTTTGAACGTGAGGTTTATAAAAGCATTGGAGAACAGATGGGCGGACGGAGCTTGGAAGAGGTGTTAAGTATAAAACCAAAACCTAAGAGAGTTAATCGTTTCCTTTCATTGAATTTTGAGGATAGGGCAGAGTGGACGTTAGACGATTGGAGAAATTTTGCCCCAAAGGATTTGGCAGAAAATCCCCTATTATATGAGATTCTGATGTCTAACAAAGGAAAGAAATTGCTACAAGTCAAACGCTTGAGTGGTATCGGAAGAATGACCCCGAATATTTAGCTAAGCACCCAGATATATACAAAGAATTAGTTGATAATCAATATAATAACAATAAATTAAAATAACAAATATGGCACTAAACAAGGAAGTTTGGGTAAACCAATTAAAGGAAAATTTTTACCCTGATAGTAGTTTCTTAAAGTATGTTTTAGACTTTTCGTCTGAAGTAGATAATAACAAAATACATATGGGGGAAGCAGGTATTGACCCCAAGGTGTTGATAAACAACAAAACATATCCTATCCCCGTTGTTGGACGTGATGACAAGGATTGTGAAATACCTCTTGATCAGTTTGAAACGGAAAATACAATAATTCGCCGTCCTGATGCTGTGGAGTATGCTTATGATAAACTGGAAAGTGTGCTGAGGCAACATCGGTCTACTTTTACAAAAGGCAGTAGCAGTCAAAGCAGCTCATGCCATTGCACCGAATGAAGACACGGAGTTTACCCCTATTGTATCAACAACAGGAGAAACTGCAAAGGGGCGTAGACGCTTGACGTTTGCAGATATTCTTGCGCTTAAAGAACGCTTTGATAATGTAGAAATCCCTTTGGATAGACGTTTCTTGATTCTTCACCCCAAACACGTTTCAGATTTATTACTCGAGGACTTGAAACTGTTTAAGGACTTAACAAACCTTACAGATGGAGAACCAACCCGATTTGCTGGATTTGGATGCCTTTCTTTCCCACACATGCCC